>OGQZ01000037.1_pt1 | contig 88703 bp, 82 predicted proteins | sample 1553321 | NCBI WGS metagenome assembly OGQZ01 (sample SAMEA2579958, study PRJEB22360) | human gut metagenome | reverse complement strand
TTCCTGTTCTAATATATTTAACGCTTCTAACAATTCATTATTCTTAGCCATTATTTTATCCTCCATTATTTTTTCTGTTATTTTACGCTAAAAATCAAAAGCCAGGCGGATCAGTGCGATATTGGATTTTTCAAATACCATCTCTTTTCCGTCTTCCTGCTCAATTGTCACTGTATCGGCATCGTATGCTTTTAAAATGCCGTAAAATTCTTTTTCCCGGTCAATCGCACGGTAGGTTCTGATCTCCAGTTCCTTCCCCATGCTTCTTATATAGTCTTTTTCTTTTTTCAGTGGTCTTCCAAGACCCGGAGAGCTCACTTCAAAGGTATAGGAACCTTCTACATAATCCTCTCTGTCAAGAATCTCATTCATTTCCCTGGATACATCTGCGCAATCGTCGGAAGTGATTCCGCCTTCTTTGTCAATGTAAACCCGTAAATACCAGGTACTACCCTCTTTGACATATTCCACATCCACAAGTTCAAAGTTTCTTCGGTCTAAAATCGGGGTGATGAGTTCTTCGGTGCGTGCTTCATACATCTCTTTTTTCGACATGTGTACACCTCTTCCTTCCATATTCAGTTTTTTCGTGTTCCGTCACGCTGCTGTCTCCTAAACATAAATTGAGAGAGGGTTTTGCCCTCTCTCAATCAAGTCAACGTGTTAACATAAATAAAGTAACACTCTTTCTTCTATTTTGCAAGCTTTTTATTGAAAAAAGCATTTAAAAATGCCAGAAACATTGTTTCTGGCACTCCGGGTTGGGCTGTTATAAAAATAACAGAGCAGTTCGTAGGGGAATCGAACCCCTGATTCCGCCGTGAGAGGGCGGCGTCTTAACCGCTTGACCAATTAGCCATAAGGCGTTTTTAAAACGTCCTTGACTATAGTATTATAAATCAAATGGAATTGCAAGCATTTTTTTCAAAAAGTTGAAAATATTTTTGGAAAAGAGATAAAAACACGCAAAAAAGTGGTTTACGAAGCGGGATTGCCATGATAAAATAAAGTAATTCTTGGGGTTATCAATCAACGTGTGAGAGGGTATAGGTATGAAAAAAGAAGTATTTAATCAGATTGTAGTAGATAATATCGATTCGAAACTGATCAGTGTCATTTTAAGCAGTGGCATCAAGCTCAGTCAGGAACTGGAGATCGAAGGTAATCGTACCACTCGTACTTCGGTTAAGTTTATTAAGATCGAGGATACGTATGTCGGGATCCGTAAGCATACAGATGTGACTTACGATTACAGCGGACAGATCAGCAAGGGCGATTCCAGAAATGCAGATTTCTACATGGGCTATGATGAGATCGTGGCACTTGAGTTCTATGATGAAGTAGCCAAGCAGATCGAGGATGGCAAGGCAGCGGAAGGAAAGCATGAGATCATTTCCAAGCCGAAAGGAAAATACGCACCGAAGGAAAGCGGAAAGAAAAAATCGGTTGAAGAGGAATTGTTTATCAAAACAGCCGGTGATATCTAAAAAGTAAATAAGAAATAAAATCAATAAGAAATGGGTCTTGCCCATTTCTTATTTTATGGGAACTATTCAGAGCCATGTAAATATCACATAATATGCGGCGAATGCTTGTATTCGTGAGAATATTATGTGATATTTATAGGGCGAAGTAACCACATGAGCAAATGGAAGCATCGAAAGATGCGATTTTGCGAATGTGGTTCTGAATAGTTATCTTTATGTAAAATCAGATATGCTGCAAAGCAGCATATCTGGCGCGTAAGCGGCAGGATTTTCGAGTATATGGTATGAAATATAATCTAAAAACAGGAGAACCAAACATGTCAAAATACAGTGTCAAAAAACCATTCACCGTACTGGTTGCAGTTGTTATGCTGCTTGTACTCGGTATCGTCAGCTTTACCAAGATGACGACGGATCTGTTGCCGAGTATTTCCCTCCCGTACATACTTGTGATCACAACCTATCCGGGCGCATCACCCGAAAAAGTGGAAAATGATGTGACACAGGTGCTCGAGTCTGCACTTGGAACTGTCAATGGTGTCGAGAATGTTACGAGTGTTTCCAATGAAAATTACAGTATGATCACGCTGGAATTTGCGGAAGAGACCAATATGGACAGTGCCATGGTAAAGCTTTCGAGTCAGATCGACCAGATCGAGCTCCCGGATATGGCAGGCACACCGTCTCTTCTGGAAATCTCGCCGGATATGATGGCGACCATGTATGCAGCGGTCGATTACAGCGGAATGGATATTTATGAGCTGACAAAGTTCACGGAAGAAACGGTAACGCCTTATCTGGAGAGGCAGAGCGGTGTTGCCAGTGTAACGGAAACGGGACTTGTGGAAAAGACAGTCGAGATCCGCTTAAATGAGAAGAAGATCGAGAAGGTCAATAACCAGATTCTGGGGATCACGGTGGACAAGCTGGATGACGCACAGGCAGAGCTTGACGATGCAAAGAAAAAGCTGAAGGATGCAAAGGCAGAGCTGAAAAGCAATCAGGAAAAGCTGCAGACAGAGCAGACGGATAAGACAAAAGAGCTGGCAGAATACAGTAAGATGCTGGATGAGGCAATGGCGACCAAAGCGGCATATGCTGCGCAGCTTGTCGGGCTTCAGGCAGATGAAACAGCACTGAAGACAGAGCGGAAAGCATATGTGGAAAATAAGGTCGTCGAAAGCTACGACCAGATCAATGCGGGCTTTCAGACTGCAAAGGAAACACTGACATCGGATGAGACCTATCAGGCTGTTTATACGCAGATCTACACGCAGGTAAAGATCGCGGCTGTACAGCAGGCGGTGGCGCAGGCCGGTATCACGGATACGATCGACGCTGCAAATGTAGATATGTATCTGGCAATGCTGGGAGATGCTGCTGCGGCGATCGAACAGACAGCGCAGGATACGGCAAAAGAAATGACAGAGCAGCAGATCGCGGAGCAGGCAGCGCAGATTCCGGAGAACGTAAAGGATGCGCTGGACAATCCGGATAAGCTGAAAGCATTTAAAAAGCTGCTGGAAAGTCAGGGAAACAGTGATGCGGCAAAGCAGATGACCAAAGCAAATCTGCAGAAGCTGTATGACATTGTAGAAGTCAGGATTCCGCAGATCGATACAGAGCTTGCGAATCTGGCGATCGAGATCAAGGCTGCGGAGGCGGTTAAGGATAAGGTGGATGCATCGATCCAGCAGGCAGAAGATGCCTATGTGGATGTAGAGGCAGGCAAGATCACGGCAGCAGCTTCCTTTGGCGCATATACGGCGCAGATGGCAAGTGGCATGACTTCCATTGAAGACGGCGAAAAGCAGATGGAGGATGCACAGGAACAGCTTGATGACAGCAGGGAGCAGGCAATGGAAAGCGCCAATCTGGATGACCTTCTGACGATGGATACCCTGTCACAGCTTTTATCTGCCCAGAATTTCAATATGCCTGCAGGGTATATTAAAAATGAAGATGAGTCGCAGGTGCTTGTCAAGGTCGGAGATGAATTCTCTGCAATCGATGAAGTGGAAGACATGGTACTTTGCAAGGTAGACAAAGTAGGAGATGTCAGGATCAGTGATGTGGCGGATGTGACAGTCATTGACAATGCAGACGATAACTATGCAAAGATCAACGGAAATGACGGTGTGATCTTAAGTATTTCCAAGTCGAGCACCGCAGGTACTTCCGATGTGTCAAAGGCATGTAATAAAGCCATCAAGGAACTGGAAGAGAAGTATGACGGACTGCATATCACGCCGCTGATGGATCAGGGGGATTATATCAAGCTGATCATCGATTCCGTACTGTCCAACCTGATCTGGGGTGCACTGCTTGCAATCCTTGTACTGGCGATCTTCTTAAAAGATTACAAGCCGACAGTTGTCGTGGCATTCAGTATTCCAATGAGTGTACTCTTTGCGGTCGTGCTGATGTATTTTACGAATATTACATTGAATATGATCTCCTTATCCGGTCTGGCACTCGGTGTCGGCATGCTGGTAGATAACTCGATCGTCGTGATCGAGAATATATACAGACTGCGCAATAAAGGAATCAGTGCAGCGCGGGCAGCGGTGATGGGAGCCAATCAGGTGGCTGGCGCGATCGCAGCTTCTACCCTGACCACGATCTGCGTTTTCCTGCCGATCGTCTTTACCACAGGTCTGACCAGAGAGCTGTTTACGGATATGGCACTGACCATTGCCTACAGTCTGATCGCCAGCCTGATCGTGGCACTGACTGTCGTACCGAGCATGAGCGTGGTACTTTTGAAAAATACGAAAGAAAAGTCACACAGGCTGTTTGACAAGGTATTAAAGGTGTATGATAAAGTGCTCCGGTTCTGCCTGAAGGTAAAGCTCGTACCGCTTGCACTTGCGATCGCCTTGCTGGTGCTTTGTGTCGTGCGCGTGCTGTCAACCGGTATGATCATGATGCCTGAAATGGGTGGCAGCCAGATGAGCATGACCGTCAATATGCCTGACGAAATGAAAGTAACGGAAGGCTATGCGGTAGCAGACGAACTGATGGAGAAGCTGCAGGCTGTACAGGGCATCGAAACAGTCGGCATTATGTCCGGCGGCGGAAGCGGTGATATGATGCTGAGCTCCGGCAGTAATAAGGATTTTACCTTCTTCCTGCTGCTTGATGACGAGACCGGGAAGAATAATACTAAGGTGGCAAAGAAGCTGGAAAAGATGATGGAAGACTATCCACAGGTCGAATACAGTGTTGCAACCTCTAATATGGATATGTCCGCACTGACGGGAGACGGGCTGACACTGAACATTTACGGAGACGATCTGGATACGCTGCTTTCGGTCAGCGAGGATATGAAGGACCTGCTTTCCGGAATAGAAGGCTTTGAAAACATCGAAAACGGACAGAGCGACGGTGACAGACAGCTTGTCATTACCGTTGATAAGGATAAGGCAATGCGCCTCGGGCTGACAGTGGCACAGATCTACAGTGAACTGTCCGGAAAACTGACCGATAGTAAGGATGCAACAACACTGACTACGGCTGATGAAACCTATCAGGTGACGATCGTGGATGATACGGAAAAACTGACGGAAGATAACCTGATGGCATATACCTTTGAGACAACGACGCAGGATGAGGATGGCAAGTCTGTGAAGGAAGAACATAAGCTGTCTGAATTTGCAAAGGTTTCCGAGGGTGCAAGTGTATCCAGCATCAACCGCGAAAATCAGGAGCGTTATATTTCCGTTACCGCAGATACGATGGAAGGCTATAATACAACCCTGTTATCCAGAACGGTAGAAGACAAACTGGACGATTATGACGCGCCGGAGGGTTACCGGATCGAGATCGCAGGCGAGAGCACACAGGTCATGAGCATGATGCATGATATGCTTTTGATGATCACACTGGCGATCGTCTTTATCTATCTGATCATGGTAGCACAGTTCCAGAGCCTGTTATCACCGTTTATCGTGCTCTTTACGATCCCGCTGGCATTTACAGGCGGTTTCCTTGGACTGATGCTGACCGGAGAGGAGCTTTCCATGATCGCCATGATGGGCTTTTTGATCCTGGCAGGTGTCGTTGTAAACAACGGTATTGTATTTGTGGATTATGTAAACCAGTTAAGACTGGAAGGTGTGGAAAAACGAGAAGCACTTGTAGAAACAGGAAAGACACGTATGCGCCCGATCCTGATGACGGCGCTGACGACGATCCTTGCCATGATGACAATGGCACTTTCTAAAGATGCTTCCGCGGTCATGAGCCGTGGTATGGTCATTGTTTCCATCGGCGGACTTGCCTATGCAACACTGATGACACTTTTCATTGTACCGGTCATGTATGATATCTTCTTCAGGAGAGAACTGAAAAAGGTAGATCTGGGTGATGAAAGCAATCTGATGGAAGAATCCGCGGAGTAAAATGCTGTCAAGCATAAAACTGCGAGGATTTTCCCTTATTCAACTGTCAAACGATTGAAATATATACAAAATTTTTTGCTGTTTTAAGTTAATTTTCATAAAAAATGAGTGAATCACGTTCTTTTTGTTTCCATTCCTGTCATAATAGATTATAATTATCATGGGTTACAAAAAAGGGATAATTCTTTTTATAGGGAGGAAATATATGAAAAAGAGATACGTACAAAAAATGTTGACAATGGTATTGACTGCAGCAATGATCTGCAGTTCAGTACCGGTAGCTGCGGAGACCGTTTCGGAGAATGAAACAGCCGTGACTGTAGACACAGCAGCGAAGCAGGAAACGGCAGAAAAGCCGGAGCTGGAAGCAGATGAGGAAGCACAGCCGGAAGAAGCCGGGGAGACTGTAGAAGAAGCAGATGCGGCAGATATTGAGGCAGATATGTTAGAAACGGAAGATACAGAGGTTGAGAATGGAAAAGAAGGATATCTGTCCTATCGCATTTATCAGAAACCGGATGAAACAAAATATGTAGAAATAACAGAGTGTGATTATGATGCAAAGGGAGCTGTAGAAATACCCACGAAAATTAAGAATATTGCAGTAACGAGTATAGGGAATGGAGCGTTTAATGAACGTACCAAATTAACAAGCATAGAGATCCCGTCGAGTGTAACGAGCATAGGGGAAAGAGCATTTGGGGACTGCAGCGGGTTAACAAGCATAGAGATACCGGCGGGAGTAACGTCCATAGGGTCTGAAGCATTTAGTGACTGTAGCGGATTAACAGGCATAGTTGTAGAAGCAGGCAATACGGTGTATGACAGCAGGGATAACTGTAATGCCATTATAGAAAAAGAGACAAATACTCTTATACAGGGCTGCAATAACACAAAAATCCCATCGGGTGTAACGAAAATAGGGAGTTTTGCATTTGATGGCTGTAGCGGGTTAACCGATATAGAGATCCCGCCGAGTGTAACGAGCATAGGGGAAGCTGCATTTAGTGATTGTAGCGGGTTAACGAGAATAGAGATCCCGTCGAGTGTAACGAGCATAGGGGTTGATGCATTTTGGAACTGTAGCGGGTTAACCGGTATAGAGATCCCGTCGAGTGTAATGAGCATAGGGGAAGGTGTATTTCGTGGCTGTAGCGGGTTAACCGGCATAGAGATCCCGTCGAGTGTAACGAGCATAGGGAGAAGTGCGTTTAGTGATTGTAGCGGGTTAACGAGAATAGAGATCCCAGTGGGTGTAACGGAAATAGGGAGTTTTGCATTTGACGACTGCAGCGGGTTAACAAGCATAAAGATCCCGTCGAGTGTAACGAGCATAGGGGACGGTGCATTTTATGGCTGTAGCAGGTTGACCAGCATAGTTGTAGAAGCAGGCAATACAGTGTATGACAGCAGAGATAACTGTAATGCCATTATAGAAAAAGAGACAAATACTCTTATACAGGGCTGTAAAAACACAAAAATCCCGTCGAGTGTAACGGAAATAGGGAGGTATGCATTTGACGGCTGTAGCGGGTTAATGAGCATAGAGATCCCGTCGAGTGTAACGAGCATAGGGAATTATGCATTTAGGGACTGTATCGGATTAAAAGATGTATATTATACAGGCACACAGGAACAGTGGGACAATATCTGGGGTTCTGGAAATGATGCATCAGATGTTTTTTATTATTATGATGAAGACTTGGATGAAAATATCTCAATTCCTTTTACCCTGCACTGTAACTCCTCAGAATCGGCTCCATCCGCATCACCAAGTCCGAAGCCAAGTGAGCAACCATCCGTAGCACCATCTGCAACCCCGAGTGAGAAGCCGAGTGCAGCACCATCTGCAGCTCCAAGCGTAACACCAAGCGAGCAGCCAAGTGCAAAACCATCTGCAGCCCCTTCCAAGACGCCGGAAGCAGATGTGCCTGCGGCTGGAACAACTCTGAAAGAGAAAACCGGCAGAGAATATAAGGTAACAAAATCCGATTCTTCCAAAGGGAAACCATCAGTAACGCTTACAAAGCTGTCTGCCAAGGAGAAAAAGGCAAAGAAGGTTACAATTCCGAAAACCGTTACAGTTGATAATGTGGAATACCAGGTAACAGGCATTGCAGCAAAGGCATTCAAGAACAGCAAGAAGCTGCAGAGCATTGTTATCCCGGATACGATCACAGAAATCGGAGCCAGCAGTTTTGAAGGTTGTAAAAACTTAAAGAGTGTTACGATTGGAAAGAATGTAACCTCTATCGGAAAGAATGCCTTTAAGAATTGCAAAAACCTCAAGAAGATTACTGTGAAGAGTACAAAATTAAAGAAAGTCGGAAAAGGTGCTCTCACAGGCATCAACAGAAAATGCGTTATTAAAGTACCGAAGAAAAAGCTGAAGTCTTACAAGAGCTTGTTCAAGGGAAAAGGGCAGAAGAAATCTGTGAAGATTAAATAATAGAAAGTTGATACAAAAACAGGAACAGCATACAGTAAGCAATCGATAGTGTAGGCGAAGGCAGCCAAACGTGATTGCGGCTGTATGCTGTTTCTGTTTTATTGTCTGTCTATAAATAGACGATAGAAGAAACCGAAAGAAAGAACCGAAAGAAATTGCGAAAAAACCTTGCAAACAGGGAAACAGAGTGCTATACTGCATAAAGATGATATGATTTTACTAGAAGAGTGGGCTGCAAAGCCCACTCTTTTGTATAATGTCTAAAGGTCATAAAGCAATCAGTAAAGGACAGGTGAAAATGGCGAAAAAAGAAACTTATGAAGCAAAAGCAGAAGAAATGCTGCTTCCCATCGTAGAAAGCCATGGATTTGAGCTGGTGGATGTGGAGTATGTAAAAGAGGGCGGTACATGGTACCTGCGGGCTTATATTGATAAGCCGGGCGGTATTACCATTGATGACTGTGAGATGGTCAGCCGTGCGTTTTCCGACGTGATCGATCAGAATGATTTCATCGAGGATTCGTACATTATGGAGGTCAGCAGCCCGGGACTTTTAAGACCGCTGAAAAAAGATAAGGACTTTAACAGGTATTTGGAAAAGCCGATCGAAATGCGTACCTATAAGATGATCGACAAAAAGAAAGAATTCATGGGTGTTCTGAAAGCCTATAATAAAGAACAGATCACGATCGAAGAGCCGGACGGCGCACTGCGTGTCCTGCAGAGAAATGAGCTTGCACTTGTCAGACCTTATGTTGAGTTTTAAGAGAAAATACAGAAAGCATACGATTTGATAGAATATAGGAGGAAAAAGGGAAAATGAACAAAGAATTAATTGAAGCAATGGACATTCTGGAAAAGGAGAAAGAGATCAGCAAGGAAACTCTTTTTGAGGCGATCGAGAATTCTCTGCTGACTGCCTGCAGAAACCATTTCGGAAAGGCAGATAACGTTACGGTCAGCATGAACCGTGAAACAGGTGACTTTAAGGTAGTTGCCGAGAAGGAAGTTGTCGCAACACCGGAAGAAGTGGAAGATGACTGCCTGCAGATCGCTTTAGAGGATGCCCTGAAATACAATAAAAAGGCTGAGGTCGGCGGAACAGTTTCCGTAGAGATCAAATCCAAAGAATTCGGACGTATTGCAACACAGAATGCAAAGAATGTTATTTTACAGAAGATCCGTGAGGAAGAGAGAAACGTTGTTTACAACCAGTTCTACGAAAAGGAGAAAGACGTTGTAACAGGTATCGTACAGAGATATATCGGCAGAAACATCAGCATTGACCTTGGCAAGGCAGATGCGATCTTAAATGAAAATGAAATGGTAAAGGGTGAGGTATTCAAGCCGACAGAGCGTATCAAGGTTTACATTCTGGAAGTCAAGAATACAACAAAGGGTCCAAGAATCCTTGTCAGCCGTACCCATCCTGATCTCGTGAAACGACTGTTTGAATCAGAGGTTGCAGAGATCGCAGACGGAACAGTTGAGATCAAAGCGATTGCCCGTGAAGCAGGAAGCCGTACAAAGATGGCTGTATGGAGCGACAATCCGAATGTGGATCCGGTCGGTGCCTGCGTTGGTATGAACGGCAGCAGAGTCAATTCCATCGTAAATGAGCTGCGCGGCGAGAAGATCGATATCATCAACTGGGATGAGAACCCGGGTAACCTGATCCAGAATGCATTATCACCGGCGAAGATCGTAGCAGTATTTGCGGATCCGGATGAAAAGACAGCCAAGGTTGTTGTACCGGATTACCAGTTATCTCTTGCAATCGGTAAAGAAGGACAGAATGCAAGACTGGCAGCAAGACTGACAGGATATAAGATCGATATCAAGTCCGAGACACAGGCAAAGGATGCTCCGGGCTTCCGTTATGAAGATTATATCGATGATGAGTATGAAGATGAAGCTGCAGAGGATGTGATGGATACAGAAGATGTTTCCGAAACAGAAGAGCCTGCAGACAATATGGAAGAATAAAAGAAACAGAGGAGTTTTATGAGTAAAAAAGTTCCACTCAGACAATGCGTCGGATGCGGGCAGATGAAGAGCAAAAAAGAAATGATGCGTGTCATTAAGACTGCGGAAGGCGATATTGTCTTAGATGTAACCGGTAGAAAAAATGGGAGAGGTGCTTATCTTTGCAAACAGGAAGAATGCTTAAAGATGGCTATGAAGAACAAAGGATTGGAGCGCTCTTTCAAAATGAGTATAGATCAGTCGGTTTATGAGAGCCTGCAAAAGGAGTATGACGAAAACAGTGAAAAATAAGAAAAAGATTTTTTCCCTGATCGGTCTGGCAACGAGAGCCAGAAAAACAGTCAGTGGTGAGTTCGCAACGGAAAAAGCGGTAAAGAGCTTTAAAGCCTGTCTTGTCATTGTGGCAGAGGACGCATCGGATAATACGAAAAAGCTGTTTCAGGATAAATGCAGCTTTTACGAGGTGCCATGCTATGTATGCGGTACCAAAGAGGAACTGGCACATGCGATGGGTAAGGAAGTGCGTGCATCTCTGGCGGTGACAGACGAGGGATTTGCAGATGCGATTATAAATTTACTTAATTAGACGGAGGTAGTGAAATAGATGGCAAAATTGAAAGTGCGTGAATTAGCAGAAGAGTTAAACATATCAAATGACGATGTAAAGAGCTTTCTGGCATCCAAGGGTGTGGAAGTAAAAAGAAGTGATTCCAGCCTGGATGAAGAAGCGGTTGCAGCAGTCAGGGCAAACTTTAAAAAGGCAGAGGCGCCAAAGGCAGAAAGTAAGCCGGAAGCACCAAAGGCAGAAGTAAAGCCACAGCCGAAGGCAGAAAGTAAGCCAGAGGCAGCTAAGCCGGAAGCAAAGACAGAAGAAGCACCGAAGAAAAAGAAAAATATTATCTTTGTCAGCAATCCGCACAACAGCAACATGGCAGGAAAAAGAAACCAGGGCGGAAACGGAAATGCGACAGGAAATGCACAGAACAGAAATAATAATGGCGGTGGCAGACAGCAGGGCTATGGCAATGACCGTGGCAGTGTACGCGGAAGCCGTGTGACACAGACAGCGCAGACGTATCGTCCTCTGCCAAAGCCTGTGATCAAACCGGTAGCGATCACACCGACACCAAAGCCACAGCCGGCAAATCAGCAGCCGAAGCCAAAAACAGAGGTAAGGCAGCAGGAGCAGCAGGTACAGACAAACCAGCAGCAGGCTGATAACCGCAGCAGAAATAACCAGACAGGTGCAACGCAGAATACAGAAAGAAGAGCTTATAACAATAATGGAGACGGACAGAAGCGTTATGGCGACAGAAGACCACAAAACGGCGGCAGCGGAGCAAACGGACAGAGAAATGACAGAGACCGTAACGGCGGTTATAATCGCGGTAGCCAGGGTAATGGCAATGCTCAGAATCGTCAGGGTGGTAACAGACCTTTTGCAGGTAATGACCGCCCTAACAGAGGCGATGGCAGACCGCAGAATCGATTCGGCAAAAATCAGCCGGGTAAAGGATATGTTCCGGAAGCACCGATGAATGAGCCTGAAAAGCATCGTGATGATGAAAAGAGGCGCATGAGTCAGGAAAGAGATAAGAGAAGCAAAAAGGATCATATCTACGAAGATGACAATGCAGCAATGCTGAAAAACAAAAATAAAGCAGGCAGATTTATCAAGCCTGAAAAGAAAGAGGAAGTTGTAGAAGAACAGATCAAGGTGATCACAATTCCTGAAACAATCACGATCAAGGATCTGGCAGATAAGATGAAGCTGCAGCCTTCCGCTATCGTGAAGAAACTCTTCATGCAGGGACAGATAGTCACAGTCAATCAGGAAGTTGATTTTGAGACGGCTGAAAACATTGCGATCGATTACGACATCATCTGTGAGAAGGAAGTACAGGTCGATGTGATCGAAGAACTGCTGAAAGAGGACGATGAAGACGAAAAGGACATGGTAAAGAGACCGCCTGTTATCTGTGTTATGGGTCATGTCGATCATGGTAAAACATCCCTTCTGGATGCGATCCGTAAGACCAATGTCACAGACCGCGAGGCCGGTGGTATCACACAGCATATCGGTGCTTATACAGTCAATGTAAAGGGTGAAAAGATCACGTTCCTGGATACACCGGGACATGAAGCTTTCACTGCAATGCGTATGCGTGGTGCAAACTCAACAGATATCGCAATTCTTGTTGTTGCGGCAGATGACGGTGTTATGCCACAGACCGTAGAAGCGATCAATCATGCAAAAGCAGCAGGTATTGAAATTATCGTTGCTGTCAACAAGATCGATAAACCAAATGCCAATATCGATCGTGTAAAGCAGGAACTGACAGAATATGAACTGATCCCGGTAGACTGGGGCGGAACAACAGAATTTGTACCGGTTTCCGCAAAATCCGGTGAAGGAATCGATACCTTACTTGAGACGATCATCCTGACAGCCGAGATTCTGGAGCTGAAAGCAAATCCGAACAGACAGGCAAGAGGTCTTGTTATCGAAGCCGAGCTGGATAAGGGACGCGGTTCCGTTGCAACTGTTCTGGTACAGAAGGGTACACTGCATGTCGGTGACTTTGTATCAGCAGGTGCAGCACATGGTAAGGTAAGAGCCATGGTAGATGATAAGGGACGCAGAGTGAAAGAAGCAGGTCCTTCCACACCGGTTGAGATCTTAGGTCTTTCTGATGTGCCAAACGCAGGTGAGATTCTGATCGCACATGAAAATGATAAGACGGCAAAGCAGTTTGCAGAAACCTTCGTAGCACAGAACAAAGTAAAGAAGCTGGAAGAAACAAAATCCAAGATGTCGCTTGATGATCTGTTTACCAAGATCCAGGAAGGCAATCTGAAGGAACTGAACCTGATCATCAAGGCTGATGTACAGGGTAGTGTGGAAGCAGTGAAGCAGAGTCTCTTAAAGCTGTCCAATGAAGAAGTTGTTGTCAAATGTATCCATGGCGGTGTTGGTGCGATCAACGAATCCGATGTCATTTTGGCAAGTGCATCCTCCGCGATCATCATTGGCTTTAATGTCAGACCGGATGCACAGGCAAAGGCAACAGCAGAGAGAGAAGGCGTTGATGTCCGTCTGTATAAGGTTATTTATCAGGCAATCGAAGATGTGGAAGCTGCCATGAAGGGTATGCTGGATCCGGTATTCGAGGAACAGGTGATCGGTCATGCGGAAGTCAGACAGATCTTCAAGGCATCCGCAGTCGGCAATATTGCCGGTTCTTACGTGCTGGACGGACGTTTCGAGAGAAACTGCAAGGTTCGTATCACAAGAGAAGGCGAGCAGATCTTCGAGGGTCAGCTTGCATCCTTAAAGCGATTTAAGGATGATGTAAAAGAAGTAAAAGCAGGATTTGAATGTGGTCTTGTATTTGAGGGCTTTGACCAGATGCAGGAGCTTGATATCGTAGAAGCTTACATTATGGTCGAGGTACCTAGATAGGAAGTTAATATGAGAAAAAACAGTGTAAAAAATACACGTATCAATGGTGAAGTCATGAGAGCACTGGCTGATATCATCCGCGGAGAGATCAAAGATCCGCGGATCGGTCTCATGACAAGTGTGGTTGCGGTAGAAGTTGCGCCGGATCTGAAGACCTGTAAGGCATGGATCTCCGTGCTGGGGGATGAGCAGACCGCAGCGGATACGCTGGCAGGCCTAAACAGCGCAGAAGGCTTTATCAGAAGCAAACTGGCTAAGATGATCAATCTGCGTAACACACCGCAGATCCGGTTCATTATGGATCAGTCCATTGCATATGGTGTGAATATGTCAAAGAAAATTGATGAAGTGAATAAGGATTTAAACCGCGAAGAGGAGTAGTGGTGTTATGTTAGATTTAGGAAAGGAATGTCAGGGTGCTTTATCCATCGGTATTACCGGGCATACAAATCCGGACGGCGACTGCATCGGAACAACTCTGGCACTCTGGCAGTTCTTAAAAAAGCTGAAGCCGGAGTGCAGAATCGATGTGATCTTGGAAAAGCCGGCTCCGGAATATGATTTCATACAGGGCATTGACCAGATCATCACGGATGATACAAAGCCGTTTACGTATGATGTCATGATCGTGGTGGATTCGGTTCCGGAACGCTGCGGGCATGCCAATACGTATGTTCTGCGTGCAAAAAAACTGATCAATATCGATCACCATATCAGTAATCCGGGCTGTGGAGACGCTTATTATGTGGATCCGAAGGCAAGCTCGGCGGCCGAGGTCTTATACGACCTGATCGCTTCCAAACAGGAATATCTGGATCTGATCGACAAAGAACTGGCGCAGACGATCTATGTCGGTATCATCCATGACAGCGGTGTGATGCAGTATTCCAATACCTCACCGAAAACGCTGCGGATCGTGGCAGATCTGATCTCCTACGGCTTTGATTTCCCGAAGCTGATCGAGGAAACCTTCTATGAGAGAACGTATATCCAGTCCCAGATCACAGGAAGAGCTGTTTTAGAGGCTTTCCCGATGCTGGACGGCAAATGCATGGTTTCCATGGTAGATCGTAAGACAATGGATTTTTATGGCGCAGAGAAAAAGGATCTGTCCGGTATTGTCAATGAACTGCGGAATATCAAAGGAGTCGAAGTAGCGATTTTCATTTATGAGGTCGGAACACAGGAATATAAGATCAGTATGCGTTCACGCTCGTATATCGACGTGGCAAAGGTTGCGGTCTTTTTCGGTGGTGGCGGTCATGTCAGGGCAGCGGGCTGTAATATGAACGGTAATTTTTATGATATCGTCAACAACCTGATGGAGCAGATTGTGCTGCAGATGGAAGCATTGCACATTGAAACAGGATGTATTGATGTGTAGGGCTGCATAATGGAACGAACAGGAATGAATAAGGAAAATGATGAACGGAATCATTAACGTATATAAGGAAAAAGGATATACCTCGCATGATGTTGTGGCAAAGCTGCGGGGAATCCTGAAGCAGAAAAAAATAGGGCACACCGGAACGCTTGATCCACAGGCAGAGGGTGTGCTTCCTGTCTGTATTGGAAACGCGACAAAGCTATGCGATCTTCTGACAGACAAGACAAAAGAATACGAGGCAGTTCTTTTGCTGGGTGTGACGACCGATACACAGGATACGACAGGAGCGGTGCTTTCAGAGAAAACGGTTCAGGTAGAAGAGGATAAGCTGCGGGCTATTATGGAAGGCTTTGTTGGAAAAAGCCGGCAGATCCCGCCGATGTATTCCGCACTGAAGGTGAACGGCAAAAAACTGTATGAACTTGCCAGAGAAGGCAGGGAAGTAGAGAGAAAGCCGCGGGATATCGAAATCTTTTCACTGGATATTCTGGAAATGCAGCTTCCGCGTGTACGCTTCTGTGTACATTGTTCTAAAGGAACGTATATCAGGACGCTGTGTCAGGATATTGGAGAGAAAGCAGGCTGTGGCGGCTGTATGGAGGAACTTCTGCGGACAAGGGTGGACAGGTTTTCGCTTGCTGAGGCACATAAGCTCTCCGAGATCGAGCAGATCCGTGATGCCGGTAAGCTTTCTGAGATACTGATCCCGGTGGATCAGATGTTTTTAAGTTATCCAAAGGTAACTGTATTGGAAAAGTACCGGCTTGCACTTGCAAACGGAAACAGCTTTACGGCACAGATGCTGGCAGATATGGATCCGGCAGATGTGAAAGCAGCCGATATGGTTGGAACAGCAGATAATACCGGGAAAGCTGATCGGGAAGTAACGAAAGCTGCACAAATCCATGACGGCTCCTTTGTCAGAGTTTACAGTGCAGAAGATGTATTTTACGGAATCTATCAGTATACGCAGGCAGAAAAGCGTTTTATCCCTTATAAAATGTTCCTGCCACAGTAAAACAGAACAGACAAAGGAAATGAAAATGAAGATAATAGCCGGAACAACGGATTTTACAATTGAAGAAATGACAGCAGTTGCCATCGGCAAATTCGATGGAATCCACAAGGGACATAAGAGACTGCTGGATGAGATATTCAAAGCAAGGAATCTGGGACTGAAAACAGCCGTTTTTACTTTTGATCCGTCACCTGCCGTCTTTTTTAAAGGCAATCAGGCGGGAGAACTGATGACAAGAGAGGAAAAACGTGCAGCCTTTGAAAAGATGGGTGTGGATTATCTGGTTGAGTATCCGTTCAGTAAGGAAACCGCGGCTGTTTCGCCGGAGGCATATGTCAGGGACTTTTTGCTGAAAAAGATGCATGCGGGCTTTATTGCCGCGGGAGAAGATGTGTCCTTCGGGGATAAAGGCGCGGGAAATGCAGCACTTTTGCAAAAGATTACGGAAGAAAACGGTGTACAGGTACGGATCATTCAAAAGATCTGTCACGGCGGGCGGGAGATCAGTTCCACGTTTGTCCGGGAAGCACTCACGGAAGGCGACATGGAGCTTGTGAATGCACTGCTGTCAGAGCCGTATTTTATCTGTGGAAGGGTAGCACATGGTAACAGGATCGGCAGAACACTTGGTATGCCAACGGTCAACCTGCATCCACAGGAAGGAAAGCTGCTGCCGCCCAATGGTGTTTATTTTTCAACAGTTACCTATGGGCAACAGACATTTTACGGCGTCACGAACATCGGTTATAAGCCGACAGTGGAAGATACGCACCGCATGGGGGTAGAAACGTATATTTACGATTTTGATGAAGATATTTACGAGAAAGATATCACGGTACATCTGTTTCATTTTGAAAGACCGGAACAGAAATTTGCGGGGCTTGCAGAACTGAAAGAGGCGATCGCGAAAAACGTAGCGGACGGAAAGAGGTATTTTAACATATGAGATTTGTCATTCAAAGAGTCAGTCATGCACAGGTAACCATAGACGGTCAGGTACGCGGCAGTATCCAAAAAGGGTATATGGTACTGATCGGGATCGGACAGGAGGATACAGAGGCACTTGCAGACCGTATGATCGCCAAAATGTTGGATCTTCGTATTTTTGAAGATGCGGACGGAAAGAGCAATCGGTCCCTGCGGGACGTAGATGGAGCCCTGCTGCTGATCTCGCAGTTTACCTTATATGCAGACTGCAAAAAAGGAAAACGTCCTTCCTTCTTTAAAGCCGGAGAGCCGCATATGGCAAATGATCTGTATGAATACATCATCAGGAAATGCAAAGAAGAAGTAAGGGATGTGGAACGCGGCGAATTTGGTGCCATGATGCATGTGGAGCTTTTAAATGAAGGACCGTTTACGATCATCTTAGACAGCGCAGAAATGGGCTGGGCATAGAAAGTAAAGAAATACAGAAATCCCGGAAGTGACCAGATCTGATCATCTTCCGGGATTTTTTCATAGGATAGGAATTCCCTGCCATACGGAAATTTAGGCATTTGGAAAGTCTTTTGTTACAATACCAAAATCTTTTTCTTTGTAGTTCCAAAGTGCGCGGCCGACACCAAATGCATCGAATGCCTTGGAAATATCAGCAAGCCAGCGGTCTTTGTCCTCCTGGGAGGCAAGCTCTATCACACCATATTCACCGCAGTAAAGAGGGACGCCGGCTTTTTTTGCAGCTTCCACGGCAGGAGCAAAGATATCGGCAAAGAAAGCAGGACCGATCTCACTGATCCCTTCCTTAAATATCGCACCTGCAAGTGCTTTGGAAAGCTCTGTACTTGTTTTACGGTACTCAGCGAGCGACTTTGGATAGCCAATACGGAAATCAAGTGGCATGTCCTCTACCCAGTAAGCTCCCTGATGCGTAAATACCATCGGCTCATAGCAGTGAAAGTTAAATACAATTTTATAGGTATCAGGAACCTTGATGAGCGGTACGGAGAGCACATTATTATAACAAACGCCGCCAATGACCAGATAGGCTTCCGGTACGATAGAACGCATCAGCGTTACATATTTTGCGATGACGGCATTCCATGCGTCTGCAACCTCTTCCAGAACAACCTCGTTCAGCGGCTCAAAGGCAACCTGATCCGGATAGTCTTTAAATCTGACCGCAATCTCGGACCAGAGATGCAGGAAGCGTTCCTGCAGCGCGTCATCATAGAAGAATTTTTTCCTGTCCATATCTTTTTTGAGAGGATCGAAAGAGTAACCGTAGCATTCATGCAGATCGATCAGCATGTTCAGATGATGCTTTTCACACCAGCTGCGGCAATTTTCCAGATAACCAAAACCGGAAGGAATGATGTTGCCATCTTCGTCCTCCAGTACATTGTAGTCTACAGGGACACGTACATGATCGTATCCGAGAGATGCGATATACGCAATATCCTTTTCTGTAATAAAGCTGTCAAAATGCGCTTTGTCATATTTGTCGAACTGGGAGATCCAGCCGCCTAAGTTGATTCCGTTTTGAAAACCTTCAAAGATCAATATAGTTACCTCCAAATGTATAATAATATTTGCATAAAGATAGAATCGCTTCCTGTATATCATAAGTCAGAGGAAGATAACTTGCAATTTATATTTTCGAATTTATACAAAGTAGGTAAAAGAAACGACATAATTGGCAAGATTTGCGGCTGGCAAGCCTCCTACTTGACACAATGCTATCAAATTGTTATAATGTCTGTAACATTTGTAACAATTATGTAACAAATAGCGAGGGTTGAGAAATACAATTGGTTTAGGAAGGCTTTATATGTTTCATAAAAAAGAACTGAAAAAACAGATATTTGCACTCGTCATAGCAGCTGCTATGGTCTGCCAGACGCAGGCAGTATCAGCATCGGTCGTATCCCTGCAGGCAGGTGCACAGAATGCATTGACCGCACCGTCTTTACAGATGGCGGAAACAGAAGAAGTACAGACGATTTCCGTAGATGGCATGCAGCAGGCAGAGACAGAAGCTAAAGCGGATAATTCCGATGTGGCTTTGACAGCGGGAGCAGGAGTCATGGTTTCCTCTCCAATCTATGTAGCACCGGAAGATATGGACGAGCAGGAATACGATGAAGAAGAAACTGCCGGAGCGGCTTACGGCTATACCAATCTCGGTATCGCACAGGTAGCGGATCATCTGAATGTCAGAGAGACAGCGGAGGATGACAGCAAGATCGTTGGAAAGATGGAAAATGATACCGGCTGTGAGATCCTTGGGATCGAAGGCGATAAAGCACATATCACATCGGGCAGTGTGGAAGGCTATGTGAGTCTTGACTATATCCTGACCGGAAAAGATGCGGTAGCACAGGCAGACAGTGTGGTAAAAGAGCTTGCCACAGTAAATGCGGATGGACTGAAGCTGAGAGAGGCACCTTCTTTAGATTCGCCTGTTTACGATATGGTTGCCTACGGAGAAGAGCTGGAAGTACTGGACAATGGCAGTGGCAGCGACTGGGTCGGTGTTGATTTTGACGGAAACAAATTATATGTATCCTCAGATTATGTAACGGTTGATACAAAGCTGAAAACAGCCTTGAACATGACCGAGTTTTTATATGGCGCAGGTGTATCGGATGTCAGAGTGGAGCTTTGTGAATATGCAAGGCAGTTTGTTGGCAATCCGTATGTCTGGGGCGGAACAAGTCTGACAAAGGGTGCGGACTGCTCCGGCTTTGTTCTGAGCGTATTTGCAAAATACGGTATTTCCCTGCCACACTCATCAAGAGCGCAGGCAAACAGCGGTACAAGGATCAAAATGTCGGAGGCAAAGCCGGGCGATCTTGTCTTTTACGCAAAGGGCGGCAGGATCAACCACGTAGCGATCTATATCGGTGGTGGTCAGGTGATCAGTGCCAGCTCACCGAAGACCGGAATCCGTATTGCAAGTGCTTATTACAGAACACCGGTAGCGGTGACAAGAATTCTGCAGGACTGATCGTAAAATGTAAAATGGAAACAGCAGATGCAAACAGAAAACAGAGCATTGTAAAAAACAATGGAAAGTTGAAAAAATCAGTTGCTTTCCATTGTTTTTTATGATAAAGTATGAATGTTGTGAAAAAGAGATGGTCCTCTGTTACGAAGTGTATTAAGAACATCCAGAATGGAAGGAGAAACACAATGAACGAAATCATTAAAGAAATCGAAGCAGCACAGTTAAAGGCAGAAGTACCTCAGTTCAACGTAGGTGATACTGTAAAGGTTTACGGTAAGATCAAAGAAGGAAACCGCGAAAGAATCCAGATCTTCGAAGGAACCGTTATGAAAGTACAGGGTGGCAGCAACCGCGCTACATTTACAGTACGTAAGTCATCAAACGGTGTCGGCGTTGAAAAGACATGGCCTCTTCATTCTCCAAACGTTGAGAAAGTAGAAGTTGTCAGAAAGGGTAAAGTAAGACGTGCAAAACTGAACTACTTAAAGGGTCGCGTAGGAAAGAAAGCGAAAGTAAAAGAGTTAGTAAAATAGTCATTGCCGCTTAAGCAAAGAAAAGGGACAAAATACATTGTGTATCTTGTCCCTTTTTAAATAATGTCATGCATCATTTATGATGCATGATGCAGCCTCGCTCATCTGCGAAGCAGATTATGCATGAGCGAGGTTCCCAAATAATGTCATGCATCGAAGATGCATGATGCAGCCTCGCTCATCTGCGAAGCAGATTATGCATGAGCGAGGTTCCCAAATAATGTCATGCATCGAAGATGCATGATGCAGCCTCGCTCATCTGCGAAGCAGATTATGCATGAGCGAGGTTCCCAAATAATGTCATGCATCGAAGATGCATGATGCAGCCTCGCTCATCTGCGAAGCAGATTATGCATGAGCGAGGTTCCCAATAATGTCATGCATCGAAGATGCATGATGAAAGGAAGTTTTATGAGACGACGCAAAGGACTTAGTTTTTATCAGAAAAAGAAAAAGATCAGTGCTTCCGTGATGAAGGAGATCTGGAATGTGATCTTTATTACGATCGCCTGCTGGATGCTGGCATTTGTGCTCATGTTCTGTTTTGGCATGCGGACAACTGTCATCGGTGTTTCCATGGAGCCAAGCCTTTACAACGGACAGCATATTTTGGTCAACCGGTTTGTATATAAGCTCAGTTCTCCCAAGAACGGAGATATTGTGGTGTTTCTGCCAAACGGTAACTCCAACACCCATTACTATGTGAAGCGTGTGATCGCTCTGCCGGGAGATACGGTGCAGATCAAAAACGGTTCCTTATATGTCAACGGTCTTTTGTATAAATATGTCGAATATGATAAAATAGAAGATGCGGGAATTGCGGAAAATCCCATTACCCTTGGGAACAATGAATATTTTACCCTGGGAGATAACATTAACAACAGTGAGGACAGCAGATCAGGTAATATCGGTGCTGTAAAAAAGGATAATATAATCGGAAAGGTATGGTTCCATCTGGCGGCGGGTGACAGTCCGATCGGCTTTATGGAATAGGTGTATAGATGAACTATCAGTGGTATCCCGGACATATGACAAAGGCAAAGCGGATGATGCAGGAAAATATCAAGCTGATCGATCTGGTAATCGAGCTTGTGGATGCAAGAATCCCGTTATCCAGCCGCAATCCGGATATTGATCAGCTAGGGGCAAATAAAGCGAGACTGATCCTGTTAAATAAAGCGGATCTGGCAGACGAAAGGCAGACGGCAAAGTGGCAGCAATATTTCGAGAAGCAGGGCTGCTTTGTTGTGGCACTCAATGCGCGTAACCGCAACAGCATGAAGGCAATCAACGGCGTTGTCGCAGAAGCATGTAAGGAAAAGATCGAGCGTGACAGAAAGCGCGGAATATTGAACCGCCCTGTCAGAGCCATGGTAGTCGGCATCCCAAATGTCGGAAAATCCACCTTTATCAATTCTTTTGCCGGAAAAGCCTGTGCAAAGACAGGAAATAAGCCGGGTGTAACAAAGGGAAAGCAGTGGATCAGACTCAGCAAGACACTGGAACTTTTAGATACGCCGGGTATTTTATGGCCGAAGTTTGAAGATCAGCAGGTGGGACTCAATCTGGCACTGATCGGTTCCATGAATGATGAGATCTTAAATATAGAAGAAATGGCGGTCAGCCTGATCCAGTATCTGAAGGACGTTTATCCGCTTCTTCTGACAAAGCGCTATGATCTTTCGGATGAGGCAGAAGAAAGCTGCAAAAACGAACAGGATGCCTATGAGGTGCTGGCGCAGATCGCCAGAAACAGAAAATGTGTATTAAAAGGTGATGAGCCGGATATCCGGAAAGCAGCGGCGCTCCTGTTAGATGATTTCCGGAGTGGCAGGATCGGACGGATCACACTGGAAAGTCCGACAGAGCAGGCATAATATTAAAGGGGAAGAAAAGCTTGAGTAAAAAAATGAAACAGATTTTAAAGGAAGTGCTCGGAACCAGTATTTATCTGCTGGCAGTTCTGGCATTGACTTATTTGGTGATTGCCTTTGTAGGGCAGAGAACAGTTGTACATGGACAATCCATGGAAAATACACTGGAAGACGGAGATAACCTGATCGTAGATAAGATCACATACCGCTTCCATGAGCCAAACCGTTTTGATGTGATTGTGTTCCCATATCAGTATACGGCAAATACCTATTACATAAAACGTGTCATCGGTCTTCCGGGAGAAACGGTCATGATCGATGCGCTGGGCAATATTTATATCAACGGAGAACTGCTTTCTGAATCTTACGGAAAGGAAGCCATCAAGGATCCGGGCATGGCGGCAAACAGCATTTATCTGGGCTCGGATGAATACTTTGTACTCGGTGATAATAGAAATAACAGCTCGGACAGCAGGGATCCGTCCGTCGGTCTGATCAAGCGGGATCAGATCATTGGCAGGGCATGGCTGCGCATTTTTCCATTTGATAAGATCGGTTTTGTGGTGCATGGAAAATAACCGGAGCAGAGAGGACAGACAGATGAAAATCGGAGAGATCAGAGATTTATTACAGGCAGCAGAGGATCAGATGCTGCCTGATTTTATAGCAAGATTTGAAAGCGACGAAAGGAGCGGTGTACAGCAGCTTGTGCAAAGGGCACAGAAACGGTTGGATGCACTTGAAAAAGAGAGGGAAAGACTAATGGCTATGCATCAGTATGAAGAACAGTACAAAGACTGTCAGGCAATCTGCGGGATCGATGAGGCGGGCAGAGGTCCTCTTGCAGGTCCTGTTGTGGCTGCAGCGGTTATTTTACCGAAGGATTGTGAGATCCTGTACTTAAATGACAGCAAACAGCTTTCCGCCAAAAAGAGAGAACTTTTGTATGATGAGATCATGGAAAAGGCAGTGTCGGTCGGTGTCGGCTATGCAACGCCGCAGCGGATCGATGAGATCAACATCCTGCAGGCAACCTATGAGGCAATGCGGCAGGCAGTTAATAAACTGTCTGTTTGTCCCGATATATTATTAAATGATGCGGTGCGGATTCCCGGGCTTTTCCTGCAGCAGGTTCCGATCGTAAAGGGAGATGCGAAAAGCGTTTCCATTGCAGCGGCAAGCATCATTGCAAAGGTAACAAGGGACAGACTGATGATGGAGTATGACAAGGCAATGCCACAGTATCACTTTGCGGCAAACAAGGGGTATGGCAGTGCGGAGCATATCGAAGCACTTGCCGTCTATGGGGCAAGTCCAATCCATCGTAGATCATTTATTACACATTTTAAGGTAAAAGAATGAGTTTTGACTTAGCTGGATTATTGCAACGGAATACACAAAATACATTGTCCGGACTTTCTTCCTCTGCATCAGCGGGACGGACGGATATGAGCAGCAAGACGGCAGAAGGGGCGCAGGCGGGCAGTCTGACAGTCGGCTCTGCCATCAGTGGTCAGGTGATCAAAGTAGAGGGAGATACTGTCTATGTGAAGCTGCCATCGGAGGTACTGACCGCAAAGCTGCAGGAGGGTGTGAATCTGCAGACCGGGCAGTCGGTGACATTTGCTGTCAGCGGGATCTCGGATAAACAGATCACGTTGCAGGCACTTTTTCAGAACAGTGCGCAGACACAGGTACTCGGAAAGGCATTGGAACAGGCAGGAATTGCGCAGACGGCGGATTCGCTTTCCATGGTAGATGCCATGATGCGGGAAGGCATGTCTGTCGATAAAAACTCGCTCTGGCAGATGTATCGTCAGGTACTGGATCATCCACAGACAACGGGAGAAAATATCGTGCTGATGAACCGGCTGCAGATTCCGGTCAATGACCTGACTGCGGCGCAGTTTCAGAACCTGCAAAATGCAAACGGTCAGCTTGCACAGGCGGCAAATGCACTGACAGACAGCCTGTTTGCGGAATTTACGGATATGGCGGTGAAGTCGCCGCAGGAAGCAGCTGCTTTTATGAAGGAGCTGGTACTTTTACTCGGAGAAAGCAGTCAGACAGAGGCAGGGCAGGTCGGTGCGCTTCCACTGGAAGGGCAGGAAGTACCGGGTGATGTGCAGCCTGCAGATGGAAATCAGCAGCCGGCAGCAGGAAATAGCACAGGACAGACTGAGGCAGCAGGTGATCCCGTAGCAGGTCAGCCGGCAGGCGGTCAGACAGCGGAAAATGGCGTAGATGCACGGCTTGCATTTGACGGACAAGTACAGACAGAGACTGATGGCAGGCAGGTGCAGGCAGAAGCAGACGGTGGACGGCTGCAGGGGTCAAATGCGGAAAAACTGAGCACGGATGGGCAGGTTGTTTCTTCGGAAACAGCGGAAAACAGCAGTCGGCCGGGCGTAGATTCTCTGGCAGAGCTGATGAAGAGTGATCTGTTTACAAAGGGAGATACCAGGCAGCTATTGCGTCTGTTTGCTTCAAAAGAATTTCGTAACCTTCTGACTGAACAGATGAAAGAGAACTTCCTGCTCAAACCGGAAATGGTGGCAGATAAGGAAGAAGTAGAGCAGTTCTTTACAAAGCTGCGGGAGCAGGTGTCGCGTCTGGCGCAGACGGTATCGGAGGCGGGAAAGGCGCAGACACAGCTTTTTACCCAGACAAACCAGCTGAGGGAAAATCTGGATTTCTTACACCAGCTTTCCCAGACGATGCAGTATGTGCAGCTTCCGCTCCGTATGGCAGGACAGGAGACAACAGGGGATCTGTATGTGTATGCCAATAAAAAGGGACTGACCAAAGAGGACAGTATCAGTGCTTTCCTGCATCTGGATATGGAGCATTTAGGACCTGTGGATGTGTATGTTGCCATGCAGAACCGGAAGGTAAATACGCATTTTTACTTACAGGACGATGCCATGATCGATTTTATACAGGCACATATTCATCTGCTGAATGAACGACTGGAGCAGAAAGGCTATCAGATGCAGACGGAGGTATCGCAGAAGGATACACCTTCCAAGGTAACGGAAGAAATGCGCAAAGATCAGGAAGAAGAAAGCGTATGTATCAATCAGTATTCATTTGATGTGAGGGCTTGATATGACAGGAAAAGAGCAGAAACCAAAACAGGCAGTCGCACTTTCCTATGATCCGGACGATGATGCGCCAAAGGTCGTTGCGACCGGTAAGGGTGCACTTGCGGAAAAGATCATAGAGGAGGCAAAACAGGCAAAGGTTCCGGTGCATAAGGACAGTAAGCTGGCAGATACTCTGTCAAGGCTGGAGATTGGAGAGCTGATCCCGCCGGAGCTGTATGAAGTGGTGGCTGAGATACTTGTATTTGTGGATCAGATGGACCGCATCCGTGCAAAGATGGAACAGGCGAACAAGAAAAAATAGGGATAAGTTTAGGGAGATCAGGATGTGTCTGGAGAGGACATCCTATGAACAAAAGAAGAAAAGGAGCAGCTCACGAACAGGCTGCAAAAGTATATCTGGAAAAAAGAGGCGTGCGCATTCAGACGATTAACTATAGAGTCAGGCAGGGAGAAATCGATATAGTTGGCTATGAGAAAGGCACGCTTGTTTTCTTTGAAGTCAAGTATCGGGCAAATGCAGGAAATGGACTGCCGCAGGAGGCAGTCAGTGTGGCAAAGCAGAGGCAGATCTGCAGGGTGGCACTGTTTTATCTGAACCAGTATCACATACCCCAGCAGCAGCCGGTCAGATATGATGTGATTGCCATTCTGGGAAATGAGATCACCTGGATCAGAAACGCATTTCTGCACCAGATTTGGTAAATCTGTGACAAAAGTCACTTGGAAATCATGCGCAGATGCGATATTTTAGTACAAATAATGTCGGAGTCAAAATTCAAAAACAATGTTGTGCTGGCACTTGAGTGGATTTATGACCTGAAAATGAGGTAAATATGTACAATCTACAGCGTATTATAAAGACACAGGATACAAAAAATATACCTGTACAAAACAAATATAACAGCCCGGATGGCTGGGAAATGGAATACCTGACTTTTCCGGGACTGACTAAGACAGGATGTGTCAGGCATCTGTTCACAACACGGACAGGCGGGACAAGCAGCGGGATCTTTGAAAGCCTGAACCTGAGCTTTACGCGTGGGGATGACAGAGACTGCGTCCTGCAAAATTATGACAGAGTGGCAGAGATCCTTGGCATCACAAGAGACCGGATCGTCTGCTCTGACCAGACACATACGACGAATATCAGGATCGTTACGAAGGAAGATGCCGGAAAGGGAATCGACAGACAGCGGGATTATGCGGACATTGACGGGCTGGTCACAAACGAAAAAGGGTTAGCATTGGCTACCTTTTATGCAGACTGCGTACCGCTTTATTTTGTGGATCCGGTCAGAGAAGTGATCGGACTGGCGCATTCGGGCTGGCGAGGAACCGTGGCCGGTATGGGTAAAAAGATGGTGGAGCGGATGCATGCGGCATTTGGCTGTGATCCGGCAGATATCCATGCGGCGATCGGACCATCTATCTGTCAGGAATGCTATGAGGTCAGCAGTGATGTGGCAGAAGAATTTCAAAAAGCATTTGCAGGGATGAACGGGGCGGAAACGCTCTTATATCAGAAGCCGGAGCAGAAGGCGGAAGGCAAATACCAGCTGGATCTGTGGCTTGCCAATCAGCTGTGGCTTACAGACGCGGGCATCACGCCGGAGCATCTGGAAGTGACCAATGTCTGCACGGCACATAATCCGGCATATCTGTTCTCACACAGAAAAACGAACGGAAAACGCGGTAATCTTGGTGCTTTTTTATGCCTGAAAGAAAACGGGACAGCTGGAAGCCGCAACACAGACAAAGGAACGGAATCGTCTGGCAAGGGAAATCCAGATGGTAATAGACAATGCTCACAAGGCGGGCATCTGGGCAGGCATCTGCGGCGAGCTTGGTGCGGATACTTCCCTGACAAATTTTTTCATCAAGATGGGAATTGGTGAGCTGAGTGTTTCGCCCGGCTGTATCCTGCCTGTGCGAAAAGCAATCAGGGATGCAGAATAACCTCGAAAGATTTATTGTAAATGTCTTGCAACAATGGTATAGTTGTTGCAGGACATTTTTGATGTAACAGGAAACTCCGTTCCTATTACACAAAATGCTCTATATAAGATGGAATTTTAATGGAATCTTAAATTTTACCATTTTTTGAGAATGCTGATTTTACAACAAAAAACCGCTGAAAGTGCTGATTTTACGGTGCTTCCGGCGGTTTTATTCATAGTCAGAAAATAGCATCAAAAAGAGAAAAACAGGTACAGTTAGCAACAAATTAGCAACAAATTTATGATTGCGGGATCCGTATCTTTTCAATTTCATTTCTTAATTCTTCCAGTGTTCTGTGTCCGTATTTGGCATTTGTAATATCGGTTCCGAAAGAGTGTCCCAGCATTCTTTTTCTGTCATTCTCATTCACACTATATCGTTCACACAACATAGAAAAGGTATGCCTGCAGTCATGAGGTGTATGTCGTTCTATGCCAAGCTGATCCAGAGCTGCAGACATTTTATTCCGGAATAAAGCTGCAGTGCAGTGTAGCATATTTTTATCTGCTCTGTTTGTAACAAAATCATATATGGCAGAATGGATTGGAACAATTCGGTTCTTGCCGGCTTTTGTCTTTACACCGCCTTTAAAATATCTGTCAGTCAGATTTACTTCTATATTTGTGTAGGCTGCGATTCTGAAACCGGAATAGCACATGATCAGGATCATCTGAATGACAGGATCCGTGCTATGTGTCCATAGGATTTTCAGTTCATCATCTGAAAATGGAACACCGGGTTCATCATCTTCCTCTTTGGGCATATATAAGAACTGGGAATAGTCTTTTTCTACAATCTCATATTTCAGGGCATATTTGTACATTTGCTTTAGCAGACTGATTATAAGCTCAATAGAAGAATGTTTCAGAGTACATTTATTTACTACGCTTTGGAGATCTTCATATCGCAGTTCTCCGAAATGTCTGTCATGTAATACACTGCAGTTCTTGAATGCGGCTCTTGTGCTGTTCTGTGACTGCTTGGATAGCTTCTTTTCGCTATGATTGTACTTTTCATCATAGAACCGATCATAAACTTCCCGGAAGGTTGGAGTACGATCAATAAACAAATTGTTGGATACCCTGATCTTGCCTGCCTGCTCCAGATTATATGTAGTCAGTATCGCATAGGCATCTTCCCATGTTTCACAATAGGAGAGAGCGGGGGGACTGACAGGACCTTTCGCAGTCCAGTCCCTGACCGGGGGATAGGCAGCATATGGTTTCCGGCGACCATTGCCAAGATACTTGATCGATCCGAAGCCGTTCGGCAGCTTCATTCTCTTTTTTCTCTTTCTCATAGTATCACCTTCCTAAAAATGGGCGCAAAAATAGCGCATCACTTGAAATAATGCGCTCCGGATGATACAATGTGCTTGTGTAGGGCACCTGTATCATACAGGAGCTTGCCGCCTTGGTACTTCCAATACCAGGGCGGTTTTGTTAAGTAACCTAAAAGAATTTCTACTTGTGTAGATTATATGAACTTTGCAATACCGCCGGATTGTGCTATAATTATCAGTATCAGTTATGTATCATTATTTGAATAATGATAAGATATTGCAGATCAATTCTGCGATAGTGCAAATGAAGAGTATATCTTCTTTAGTAAATTTGTGATTAGTGCTATCATCTCCTTTCTTGATGAATTTCCGGCGGTATTGCAAATTTCACATCATGCCCCAGTGTTGGTAGCACTGGGGCATTTGCTTTATTATTTCTGATCTGCAACCTCCGCAGGGCGGTTGTAGATGCTCTTTAATGCTTTTTTATATTTGGTTCTGGTTTTCCGATTTATCTTCCTGCTCATTTCAATAATTACATTACCACATCTATAGTATTCGTATTTTGAGCCATACTTCCAACAATATCCCATCATTGATGCAAATTCATTTATTGATTCGTTTGAATCTTCATAGATTAGAAGCGTGACATTGTTTTTGGTGGAATTACTTGTCCTAAATTCTATGCATTCTTTTATCTCGGAGTTGAAAAAACTGTCTTTAGTACTAGTAAGATTTTTACTGTACTTAGCTTTTTTCACTTTCAACTTCTGTGCTTTAAAAGCAGCAGTAATATCTCTACCGGACATATTCTGTAGATCCTGCGGTGTAGCTTCTACAACGCAGCTCGTAATGAGCGTGAAGCATAATGCTAAAACGGTGACTCTTTTGATTAAATTTTTCATACACATTCCCCCATGTAGTTAGTAAATTTCGCAACAGTCATTTATTAAATATATTTCATATGAATCGAACATAATATTTCCATTTGCTTCACATGTTACAAGATCGGTACTTCCGCTGTTAATCCAGTCTGCATCAGCCTCATCCACATCAACGATTTTACCGTTCAGATAAAAAATGCATAATATTTTTAAATCTTCCACGGTATCAGAATAGGTATTTGAAATAGATACAATGACATTTTGCGTTCCAGATCTATTGGATTTTATTTTCAGATAATCAGATACATTCACGTAATTGTTTCCAGATGCAATATCTAATATGAACTTATAGTAGTCATAGTGAATATAGTCACCGGCGTTTAAATCGTATGGTTTATAAAAAGCATATTTTTTCGCGGCATTTGGTTCTATAAACATTGAATCTATATTTTCATAATCAACTATTTCACCAGAATTTAAGTAATATATGATCTTGCCAGATAATATTATTTTCTGATCATAATCATTTTTGAAATCTGTTATTATCCAGCTCTGTGTTTCAATATCTGTATGAGATATTTTTTTAAGAGCACTATCTTGTATGAATTTGTCGTATACAGTGATTTGGCAACTATATTTCTTTTTATTAACCTTTGCGGTTAAGGTAGTTGTACCTTTAGAAATTGCTGTAATATATCCGTCAGAATCCACGGTGGCTATTTTTGTATTAGAGCTTTTCCATTTTACCGGGAGAGTTGTTCCGCACATATATACATAGTCGGATTCGCCAATTTCAATATATATGTTTTTTTCACTAATACGTGGAGTTTCGACCTTTATTTTACATTTATAGGTTTTGCCTTTATTTGTAGCTGTAATTATAGCTGATCCTCTCTTTTTTGCTGTGATTTTTCCACTTTTATTTACAGATACAATAGACTTGTTAGAGGATTTCCATTTTACCTTTCCAGTGGATCCTTTTAAACGTAACTTATATGTTTGTCCCTTGATCAGAGTCTGATTTTTTACATTCATCTTAACTGTAGCAGCATTAACTGTAGTGCTATAAGCATTTGATAATGAGAATGCAAAAAGTATCGTCAGTGATAGAAAAGTCGTGAGTAGTATTTTTCTTAGATTTTTCATGTAAAATCCCCCTTTAGATTATTTATATAATTCAAGCACGCCAAGCGGCTCAAAATATATCAAGTAGTTTTGATGTTGGACATATGCTCCATATTTTTCATGGAAGTAGGAGATGCAGTCTATCAGGAATTCCTCTGTGACTTCTAAGTATTCTGCAATCTCAAATTGGCTCTGACATCCATTCTGGTATGCTTTTACCAGATCAGATAATGCGATCAGCCTGTTATATGCCCAGATCCGTGCACGCCGTTCCTGTTTTCGATTCTCTGTATAATTCTGATTGAGAATATCGCCAACAGTAGTATGGTAGTGACCTATTTCCTCGGCAAGTACACATTTCTTTTCAGTTTCAATCATGTCTTTTTTGATAGCTATTCTGTTTCCTTTGATTCGTCCATAATTTGCACGAAGCGGTTTCTCTTTTGTGATTAGGCGGCTGTTATCAGCTTCCATAAGTAAATCTGTATATGTAGTCAATAAGATCACCTCATCGTAATTGTACTAAAATAATATCCTATAAAGAGGACTAGAAGTCTTCGCTATCCATAATGTCATTATCATGTTTCTGATCCTCTGGAGAAGCTCCTTTTATTTCATGAGCTGCATTAAGTGATGCTTCTGATGAATAACCACTAATTTTATCAAGCATTGCTTTTGCAAGATCTACATCCGCTGGTTCTATACGCATAGATGCATCAATCAATCTTTTGTGATTAGGATTATGGCACAGAAATTCTCCTATTTCTTTAACATAGTCTGGTAACAATTCATCAAACTTATATAAGTAAAAAGTGTTATCATCATTATCACTTATGCTGTCAGAAGTGTTGTCAAATAAATAGGAAGTGTCTGTATTAAGAGCTTTTGCAAATGCAATAATTTTACTCTGTGGCAGATCAACTTTTCCTGCTTCAATTTTAGCAATGGCAGTTTTGTCTTTATATCCAACCATTTCTGCAAGTTTGGTTTGCGAGTAGCCCTTTTTTATGCGGAGCATTTTAATTTGATGTCCCATTATTTCTTGTGTTGTCATATGCATTGACCTCTCTTTTAAAGCATCGTACCACATGCAAGAACTAAATTCAACATTTTCATTAAAAATAGTTGACAAGTATTCAACTAAGCGGTATTATAATTACAAGGTTGAACAAAAATCAACTCGTGAAAGGAGGATAAATATTGACAAATAGTGCATTATTAAATGAAGTAATATCAGAATCTGGTATCACGATTACCGCTATAGCGCGTAAGCTTGGTATTACCAGAGAGGGCTTATATAAGAAGATGAATAATGAAACAGAATTCAAGGCTTCTGAAATAGCACTTATGCAAAATATTCTTCATTTACCAAACAAGAAAAGGGATGCTATTTTTTTTGCAGCAAAGGTTGAATAAAAATCAACTACTTATGCACTGGTAGTATCCGTGAACGAACTGTACAGGAAGGGAGATGAATAAATTGAAGATTGGTGGAAAAGAGTATTCAGAAATTCTTATTACGGATGAAGATGACAATTTACTTGTAAGCATTACAGATAAGGATGTTATTGAGGAAAAGAATTGCAAGGTTGTGTGTGTACCTGTTGAAGATTAACTGTTGAAAACAAAAAACTGATAGAGGCTATGTCTCTACCAGTCTTCAGTCCAATTTTTTAACCAAAAGCTTTTTGCAGGCTTGCGCCACATGAGACATAGCCACATGTTTCTTGAAAGGCTCCGCTACTTACGCAGTTTTGGTTCAGCGATTTTTTGAATGCCCATTAGTTAGCGGAAAAGAAGGAGTATCCGGAATGGCTACAGTGCACAGATTTAAGAAACCTGCAAACTCTTAAGCTGTTTAAGATTTACAGCTCGTATTTCATACTCCTTTTTATGCAGTCATACTGATTGCTACATTTATTGCGACCTTCAGTTTAAGGAACGGGGCAGGATCAGTTTTTTAATCATAAAGATTCCACCTCTCTTGCCCAATTTGGGTATGAAAATATTAACATGTTTTGTTTAAAAATTCAAGATTTTAAACCAAACGGAAGGGAGATGAAAAACATGATGATAGCCATTGTATGGATTGTATCTCTGATATGCATATTCATTATGAATAAGATAAAGCCGGATATTCTTGTTGGCTACGCAATCTATGTAATAGTAATTTGTGTGGCATTTACAGTTTTTGCAGTATATCGCTTATATCTGAGATGATGCCGGAAGGAGTGAAAAAGGATGGGTCATAGAATTGCTCCAAATTTCTCGCATTTCACTGGAAAGACCAAAAGTAAGAGAAAGCATTTGAGAACCTATAAGCCCAAAAGAGTACATAAAAACAAGTATCCAAAAGAAAGGAAGTGAGGAAGCAGGATGGCAAGAGAATTGTTACCATTGTCGGAATTGGAAGATCTGTGTAATCCAATAGTGAACTGGCTCAGAGAAAATGGAAATCCGTATACATTCGTAAAGATTTCTGATGAAGGAATTGAGGTAACAGAGATAGCAGCAAGGATTCCAATTCAAAAGACGGCTGATTCATGAAAATCAACCGCCCAATACATTACAACACACGACTATAACGATGAATCTTATCAAGTCGTGATAAAGCAGAACCTAAAGATGGAGAATTTAGAAAAGCAGTGTATTCAGCCTGTGAAACATTGTAATACTGGTAGATTGCTCCGTTATGGAATTGCACTTCCATAATATCATTCTCCCATCCTACATTAGCAATTCTGCTAGATGATACAGGATGTCTGTTCATAGCAGTCCCCCTTTCATGGTACTCAGATGTATTTGACATCTTGTAAATTAATTATAGCACAACAGAATAATATGTTCCATGCCTTGCACGCGGTGCATACGCACCGCCGATTCCCCTTCACAACATCTTAAGATGCACGGCTGTCCCCCGGCTGTGCATCGCGTGGAGGGCATGGAGAGAAAGGAGAGAATGTATGGCGGAAAAAAAGAGAGTGTCTGTGGAAGATGCAGCAGCAGAGATTGGCTGTGCAGCGGAATTTTTAAGACGGCAGATGAAAGCAGGTAACTGGGATCTGGGTGCTGTGGTAAAGCCGGGAGCCGGACAGCAGAATTATACCTATTATGTTTTTCGGGACAAGCTGAATATGTTCCTGGGTATAACGGCATGAGAAGAAAGAAGCTGATCTTTAAGAAGGTACGAAATGCTGTGGAAATGGTGGTTATCATTGCATCCTACCTTACCATAGCCGGAGCACTGGACGAGCAATCTGAAGTCCCGGTGATCGTAGCAATCATTGCTGCTGTGATCTTTGGTATTTCGTGCTGGATATACGAAATGGATTGCAAATGAAAAATGGACGATCAAGGAAGCCGCCAAGATCGCCCACACAAGAAAAAATCTTTGTATGCATTATAGCATGCTATGAGGAAAAAGCCAATGTTTTTTAGAACTTGTAACTATTGTGGAGCTGCACTGGATCCGGGAGAGAAATGTGATTGCCAGGATCAGAAGCAGCAGAGAGACGAACAAATACGCAAAGCCCTTCGGATGGACCCGTGGGGGCAGATGGAATTTAAGGAGGTAAATGATAGTCAATGTCTGTTGAGATGATACAGCTTGGCAGCAGAGAAGAATGGTTGAAGCACCGGGATAGGATCGGTGGATCAGATGCATCTGCAATTCTCGGTATGAATCCATATCGGACAAACATTGAATTGTGGCAAATCAAGACCGGGCAGATGATTCCTGAAGATATTTCTGACAAGCCCTATGTGAAATATGGCACACAGGCTGAAATGCATTTGCGTGGACTGTTCCGGTTAGATTTTCCGGAATATCAGGTTGAGTATGTGGAAAACAACATGTTTCTGAATGATCGTTTTCCATTCGCGCATGCATCTTTGGATGGATGGCTGACTGATCAGGATGGTAGGAAAGGAATTCTTGAAATCAAGACTACAAACATCCTGCAATCCATGCAAAAGGAAAAATGGAACCACAGAATCCCTGACAACTACTATATTCAGGTGCTGCATTATCTGATGGTAACGGAATTTGATTTTGCTGTTTTAAAAGCGCAACTGAAATATGAACTTAATGAAGATGGGGGCGTTTACATACAGACAAGGCATTACAAAATTGAGAGGTCAGAAGTGCAGGAGGATATTGATTTTTTGGAATCTTCTGAAAGAAAGTTTTGGAAGCAGGTGCAGGAACGGAAAAGACCGGCACTTATGCTCCCGGATATTTAAAAATTAAGGAAAAGAGGATAAGACATATGGAATTAAAAATGAATGATTACCAGTTACCCGAGAAAATCAGCTTCAATTTTGATGAGTTGAAGCAGGAACTGACAGAAAAGGTCAGCATGTATGAAACCTTGGTCTATACGGATGATCAGATCAAAGAAGCCAAAGCAGACAAGGCGCAGCTTAATAAACTGAAAAAAGCCCTGAATGATGAAAGGATCAGACTGGAAAAGGAATACATGGTGCCTTTCAATTCATTCAAAGCGCAGGTGAATGAAATCATCAGCATTATTGATAAGCCTGTTGCCCTGATTGATAAGCAGGTCAAGGAATATGAGGACAAGCAGAAGCAGGACAAGATGGAGCAGATCAAGGCATTATGGGCTGAAATGGATGTATCGGAAGGTTTGACACTGGAAAGAGTTTTTGAAGATCGGATGTTGAACGTGTCCTACGGGATGAATCATGTGAAGCAGAAAATGCTTGATGATATCAAACGATTCAACCGGGATATGGAAACTCTTGCAGCACTGCCGGAATTCGGATTTGAAGCACAGCAGGAATACATCCGTACATTTGATCTGAATAAGGCACTGGCAGAAGGTCAGAGAATGGCGCAGATTCAGAAGCAGAAGGCAGAAGCGGAAAGACTGAAGGCTGAAAGAGAAGCGGAGCAGGCACGGTTGTTGAAGGCAGAGGAAGAAGCAAGAAAGGATTCTGAAGCAGAATTTGCAAGAAACATCAATCCACCTGTTGAAGAAGTGGCAGCAACAGAAGAAACACCTGCACAGCCTGTAAGACAGTGGATCAGATTTGCTGCAAATCTGACTGTAGGCGAAGCAATGGAACTGAAGAACTTCTTCAGCACGCACGGTATCGAATATAAGGCTATTTAGGAAAGGGATGGGTGAACAATATGCTTAGTTTTAATAATGGAGTTATGAAAATTAGAGGTAATATTCCAACGATATGCGCAGATTTGACTATGCTTATCAGAGAAATCAATAAAATAATTTCTGAAAATTTATGTGAAGAAGCAGCACATGAAATGATTATGCATTCAGTTGAATTTGGACTGAAATCGGATAATGAGATTCAGAAGGAAATACTTAAAAGATTGAAGGGAGAATTATAAAAATGGCAGTACAGAACAGTTTACAAAAAGCAACACAGCAAAGAAGGTTGGGAATGACAGCATATCTGAATCAGGATGCAGTCAAGCAGCAGATCAATTCGATTGTAGGAAGTAAGAGGGGAACAGCCTTTATTACTTCAATAGTTTCAGCGGTTCAGGCAACACCTGCATTGCAGGAATGCACAAATCCTTCAATTTTATCGGCAGCACTGCTTGGTGAATCACTTAATCTTTCAAATTCACCTTCTCTTGGACAGTTTTGGATTATTCCATTCAACAACAGGAAGAAGGGTGTGAAAGAAGCACAGTTTCAGCTTGGTGCGAATGGTTTTAAGCAGTTGGCAATGCGTACAGGGCAATACAAAGACATTGATTTCCTTGAAATCCATGAAGGCGAGTATAAGGGCAGAGATAAATACACTGGAAAGCAGGTGTTTGAATTCATTGAAGATGATGATGAACGTGAAGCACTTCCTGTCATTGGTTACATGGCATACTTTGAACTTCTGAATGGTTTCAGAAAAACGGTGTACTGGACAAAAGCCAAGATGGAAAAACATGCAGATCAGTATTCACAGGCGTTCAGTTTAGATGCATACAGAAAACTTCAGGAAGGGAAGATCCCACAGTCTGAATTATGGAAATATTCATCATATTGGTATTCAAATTTTGCAGGTATGGCAGAAAAAACACTGATCAAGCATTTGCTGTCAAAATGGGGAATCCTTTCAACCGAACTTATCACAGCAATGGATGCAGATATGGCAGTGATCAATGAGGATGGCAGCAAAGACTATGTTGAAAATGATGATTCCATCATTGACATGGAACAGCCATTACAGGAGCCTGCACAGCCGGAACCGGGAACACATGCACCAACACAGTCAGAAGCTGCACCAATGGATGCACAGTCGGCATTGTTTGGAAACTAAGAAGGGTTGTAACACCTTGCTCCCGACACTAATGCCGGGAGCAAAAAGAAACCGTTCATGCATTTTATATCACACAGAAGCGTGCTTGTGAAAGTGACCGGGTATCTGGCTACCTTTTTCAATACCCTGCTCGGTCACAATGTAAAAACCTCTGCCGGGGCGATCAAAGATCAGGCAGATGCGACAAATAAGCTTGCAGATGCCACGAAAAAGGCAAACAAAGAGCTGTATAGCTTCGATGAGATCAATAAGCAATCTGATAATTCGGACAGCGCATCTTCCGGCAGTGGTGGTGGCATCACAACAGATGTGGCTGATACGGCAGATGTCTCCAAGATGGTCGAAATGCTCAAGCAGGCATGGCGGGACAGCGATTTTACGGAGCTGGGCGAAATTGTAGGTGGCAAGATCAAGGATGGGCTTGATTCTATCAAATGGGACCAGGTACAGCAGACGGCCGTAAAGATAGCAGCCTGTATTGCTACATTTATCAATGGTGCATTGTCTGTATCCGGGCTGGATACATCTATCGGTAAAACAATCGGAGAAGCCATCAATACAGGTGTGCTGGGGCTTGATACGTTTCTTAAGACCGTAAACTGGGCACAGGTTGGTACATTTATTGCCGGCACTTTAAATTCAGCGATCGCTACGACCTCATGGGCTGGGCTTGGCGGTACGATATGTGACGGTATCAATGCATTTTTCGGTACATCAACGAATTTTGCTACACACTTTGATTTCTCAAATCTGGGTGCATCGGTCGGTGATCTAATCAATGGAGCGATCACAAAGATAGACTGGGGTACGGCTCTGTTTGGTGCGAAAGCATGGGGTGTAGGAATTGCAAATACAATCAATACAGCCGTGTCTACGACCTCATGGGATGCTGTAGGAAGCACAATAGGTAACAGCTTGTCTACGATCATTGCGACAGCCCATAGCTTCATTAAAACGGTAGATGTTAAGGCTATGGCAGCAGGTATTGCTACGGCGATAAATAATGCCCTGAAAACGACAGATTTTGAAGCTCTTGGGGATACGATTGGTACAGCTATCGGAAATCTGGCGGGAAGCATTGCAACATTTTTGAAAACAGTAGATTGGAGCAAAGTTGCCAAAGCGGTGCTGGATACTCTGAAAGGTGTTTTTAAGGGAATCACAGAAGACAGTGATAATATGAAGGCAATCGGAGCGATAGTGGCAACTCTGATTGGAGCTGCCATTGCAAAGCAGGCGGTGGCAAAGCTGTTTACTGCTGCAGCTGGTAAAGTTATATCTGCTTTAGGAAGTGGATTCACAACAGATGCCCTTGCAGGCGTGGGAACTACTATTACAAATAGCATCAGTAGTGCAGTAGGAACTGCTGCAAGTGCAGCAGGAAAATTTGCACCGGTAGCTGCTAAGATTGCAGGACCATTAGGTTTGTGTGTTTCAGCAGCTATTGGGGGATGGGAAGTCGGTAAATGGATTTCGGAAACATTCTTAGATGCACCTACGGATATTAAGTGGTCAGATTATATTGGTAAGAACTTTGACAAAGAAGAAGCCAAGTCGGCACTGAAATTATGGTGGGGAGATATCAAATCATCTGTTGGTGATTTTGTAAATGGTGTAAAACTCAGTATAGATGAAACAAAAGAATCATTTATATCAAAATGGAATACAGCAAAATCAAATTTTGGAGAAATTAAAGCCGATGTTGGTGCGAAATTCGATACAGCAGCAGATAAGGTAAACTCTTGGAAAGCAACGGCTGTTGAAAAACTGAAAGGCGCAAAAGCCGCTGTTGCCGGTGCTGTAGATAATGGATTTGACTGGGGGACTTTAAAGAATAACGTAGTAAATAAAATTGGTACCGTGGGCTCAAAAATTGGGGGCATACTAAATAACGAGAAAAATTACTGGAAAGGTAACAAAAAGAGTATTAACAGTAAAATTATTAGAAAAATCGGTACTGTAAAAAGTAAGATTGGTGCTGATCCTAATTCGATCAAAACCATGAGACAAAAGATACAGAACGGTTTGCAGGGAATACAGGTATCAGTTACCACAACAAATACAGATGGCACTACCAACCAAGCTATTACACCAAATAATTCTGAAACTGCTGCTGGGAAGCAGGTAAGAATCATTGAAGATGGAAATCCAAGAACTGTTTCAATATATTTACATGGTAAATGGTGGCAGTATCGAAATAAAAAAGGGCAATGGACTAATTATAAAATGGCTGCCAGTGGTGGCGTATTTAGTAATAATCGCTGGCTTCCAGTTACCCGCTATGCAACCGGCGGTCTTCCGAAATCGGCTGAAATGTTTATGGCAAGAGAAGCAGGCCCCGAACTTGTCGGACGGATCGGCAGCAGGACAGCAGTCGTTAATAATGATCAGATTGTGGCATCTGTATCTGAAGGTGTATACCGTGCAGTGGTTGCTGCTCTTGGATCCGGCGGGAATCAGCAGGCTATCAACCTTGCCCTGCGGCTTATTATGGATGGTAAGCAGACCACACAGATTGTGATTGACCGGATCAACGAAATGATTGACACAACCGGGCAGATACCGATCAGGATATAGGAGGTATACACGGCACATTATTACAATTTGAAGTTTAACGGAAAGCAGATGCCAAATCCAGTTGAGAACGGTGTCAAGTTATCCAAAAATAAAATATGGTCAGGTAACACTGGAAGAGATACAAACGGGGATATGACCGGAACGATCAAAGCGATCAAGACAAAGCTGGAGATCCAGTGGGAAGATCTGACACAGGCGGAAGCCGGTTTGATTGATTCGGTGGTAAGTGATGCATCAACCCCATTTACAACGGTCTCTTATGTGGATGTAAATGGGAAAGATAAAACCATAGAAGCCTATTTCGGTGATCCGACCTATAGCATCAGGAACTATGACGTAAATAAGAAACAGCAGACCTATGATAGTGTCAGCGTTTCAACGATTCAACAGTAAGTAAAGGAGAAGAGATAACATGAAAAATGCAGAAGTTATTGCGAGACTAAATCTGATCAACAAGATGCAGCAGGACGGTGTGAAGCTGCCTGTAAAGGTAGGCTATGCACTGATCAAGAACCGCAAGGCAATGGAAGAGGTATATGCAGCATATGACGAGAAGCGATCAGAGATTATGAAAGATAAGCAGGCGGCAGATCTGACACAGGAAGAGATAAAAGAGATCAATGAGCTGTTGTCAATCGAGAATGAGATCAAGCTGCATACGATCACAGAAGATGATCTGATGCAATGTGATGCGTTATCATTAGAGGAACTGACAGCACTTGAATTTATGATTGAGGGATAAAACATGAAACAGGCAACTACAGCATTTCGGGCAAAATCGAATAGCGGTCATGCATTTTACCATGCAAAGGTAGGAGATATTACAGAGGGTATTATCTCTATCAAGTACAGCGGACAGATCAATGCTGATACATCCAGTCCGGTCATTGGATCGACCTGTGCACAGACTGTAGATATTGTGTTGACTTCTGAGCTGGATCCTGCCAAAGAATATGCCATCAATCTGGGCATTATGGTAGGTTCTTCCATTGAATATAAAAAGCTGGGTTTATTTACCTTTGAACGGCCGGAGATCAATGACGGGCAGTATCGGTACAAGGGATATGACCGGATGATGTATAAATTCAATATGCTCTATTCCACAGCCCTTACCGGCACACATAAGACCAGCGAGTATATGGTAGAGATCGCGCGTCTGACCGGCGTTCCGTTTGTATCTGCTTTGGAAGATATCACGATCACAATGCTGCCTGGTTATACATACCGGGAAGTGATCGGCTATATCGCGGCACTGCATGGCGCGAATGCAATCATAAACGATGAGGGTAATCTGGAATTTCGGTGGTATACGCAGTGTGATTATTCGCCGGCGCATATTTATATGGGCGGTATTACCTATGGAATGACCGATGATTATACATTGAACATGATCAAGTGTACCGTCACGACGCAGACGGACAGCGGCAGCGAAGATGTGACATACACATCCGGTACCGGCTCGACGGGTATCAGCATCAACAATCCATTTATGACACAGGCATTGCTTGACAGCATATATGCCAAGATCGGCGGGCTGGTTTATCGTCCTATGACTGTCAGTTTTTCGGGGGATGTGCTCCCGGAACTGGCAGATATCGTAAAGGTGGTTGATTCCGGCCGGACATACAAATGCCCGATCATGCAAATGTCGCATGATTATGATGGCGGTATCAAGACTGAGATTGTCAGCGTCGGCTCATCTGCAAGTGAATCTACGAAAGATACTTCGGGACCACTCACCAAAGCAATGGAAAGATATTATGCGGATCTGGTACTGATCAATGAAGCCTTTGTAACCAAGCTGACCGCGCAGGAAGCAAAGATTGATAAGCTGGATGCAGAAAAGATTACAGTATCATACCTCGATGCGCACTATGCCAACCTGCAGCTCACTAATATAGAAGCAGGTAGCATCAAGACGGCAATGATCGCTACCGGAGCCATTGAGACCGCACAGATTGCAGATGGATCCATAACAGATGCAAAGATCGTGAGCCTTACAGCAAATAAGCTGTCTGCAGGTACTATTGATGCGTCTAAGATCGAGGTAACCAACCTTAATTGTGCCAACCTGACGGTAGGTACGATCAACGGTCAGCAGATAGCAAGTGGCGCGGTGGATATGAGCAAGCTTGGTAGTGACATGACATCATGGATCACAAGCACCGACAGCGGCGTAAACAAAGCTCTTGCTGATGCGGGGATTGCCAATACAAATGCTACAGCGGCAAAAAAGACAGCTGTCAGTGCAAGTACCACAGCAACAGCTGCTTCAAAAAAGGCAGATACAGCACAGAGCACAGCAGATAGTGCAAGCTTTGCAGCAGCTTCTGCAGGTACAAAAGCGGATAATGCAGTCTCTATTGCAAATGGGAAAAATACAGCTTATTATCAGACTTCTCAGCCTACAGGTGGAACCTATAAGGTCAATGATAACTGGTTTGACACAGATGATGGATATCGGATGTATTACTGGAATGGATCCAAGTGGATGGCTACAGAATATGGTGCCAGTGCTATTGCAGCCAGTGCAATCACTGCAGAAAAAATAGCAGCCAGTGCCATTACAGCCGGAAAGATTGCAGCAGGAGCAATTACAGCCGACAAGATAGCAGCAAATGCCGTTACAGCCAATAAAATAGCAGCTAATGCTATTACAGCTGGACAAATAGCCGCAGGAACCATAACTGCAATGCAGATAGCATCCAAAACGATAACGGCAGATAATCTTCATGCAGATTGTATTACATCGGATAAAATTGTTGCCAGTGCGATCACAGCCGACAAGATAGCTGCCAATGCGATTACAGCAAATAAAATAGCAGCAAATGCAGTAACCGCGGATAAATTATCTGTTGCTTCATTATCAGCAATATCAGCGAATCTTGGTGCTATTACCAGTGGAAGTCTGAATATCGGTTCCGGTAATTTTGTTGTAGATACAGCCGGCAATCTGACAAATAAAGGCACTATGAGTATTGGTAATGGCGGTATTACTTATACATCCGCTGGCGGACTGAGTGTATTTGGAGATATCAAAGTAAAGAATGCGCTTAAGATGTACTTCAATGATACGACGGGAGCTTATGATGGCAAAGAACATTATTTTGATGCATTGAAAATTACGATAATGTCGGAAGCACCATATCTGGATGTAATGTCAATTTTTACAGAAGGCAGTGCAACATTCAATGGTGGATTGGCTACGGCAGCAGCACTAAGTGCAGGCTCATTAACTGTGAGTGGCGGAAGTACACTTATTGGAAATGTAACAATAAATGGCATACTCTATCCAAATGGTGGAATCAGTGGGTATGCAAAGTCAAATCATACGCATGATAGCCTTTACAGTGGTAATAGCTTGATACAGTACGATAGGACAAATAAACGCTGGGTAATTTATGATGCAAATGGAAAAGGTAGCATAACTTACAATGGTACAATATTAGGTACGCAGCATATACAGGCAAGTGGAAACATCAATATAACTGGTGGTTTTGCAGCAGGCGGATTTGTATCTTTTAAAACACTGGATGGTAGTGGTGGTAGATATGGTATTGGTACTGTGAGCACAGATAAACAAAGAGTCTCCAATTTCGGTGTCAATGCATCTGGTGCACTAGTTGTCAAATGCCAGAGCGGTAAGGCTACCACATACGGAACGCATAAGGTTGTCGATGGTATGTCAGATCAGCGGTTGAAATGTAACATTTCGGACTGTAATGTGAGTGCGCTCCCAATTATTGATAAGATAAGACTTAGATCCTTTGACTGGGTTGGATACAAAAATAATCGGCACCAAAATATAGGATTTATTGCCGATGAAATTGAAATGGTTGATCCTTATTTGTCTGATGGTGGAGGTGGTTATAATGAAGATGGCTCTATCAATATAAAATCTGTAGATACCTTTTATCTGCAGGGTTATGAGGTAAAAGCAATACAGGAACTGCATCAGATGATAAAAATGCAGCAGCAAATGATTTATAACCTGCAGTTTGAAGTTGCCAAGCTGCAGGCATAAATAAATATCAAAAAAGAAAGAGAGGACAAGAGCACGTTAGTAAAAACAAAGACAATCAGTGCAAATGGCAGAAGTACAGTTACAGTGGATGGAGTTGAGACAGTGGCAATGACCATGAATGCATCCATCAATGAGGACGGATCTATGAGTGTCAACAAGTATATCCAGAACAAAGAAGTCTACAAAGCGAATAAGGCAGCCTGTGATGCTGATTATGAAGAATTCGAGACATATGTAGACGGCTTGATGGAAGCATAGGAAGGAGAAAATCACGCAGAGAGAAGTAGTTGTAACAATTCAGTCGCTTATTACAGGTTTTTTTGCATGGATCATGGCAAAGATGGGGATCCTCTTCCCGGTACTTATGATCTTTGTGGCATGCATGATCATTGATTATGTGACAGGTTACCTGGCATCCGCGAAAGAAGCTTTGGATCATCCGGGAGATCTTAATTATGGATGGTCAAGCAAAAAAGGAATGCTTGGAATCTACAAAAAATTTGGGTACATATTTGTTGTGGCAATGTGTATGCTGATCGACTGCCTGGTCAATACCGCAGGGGTATATCTTGGATATGATGTGCCAAATGTCGCGATATTCACATTACTGTCTGCCTGCTGGTACATTCTAAACGAATGTCTATCTATTATTGAGAATGTGGGGCGCATGGGTGCTCCGGTACCGGCGTGGATCGCAAAGTATATCGCGGTGTTGAAAAATAAGATTGATCAAAAAGGAGAAGAAGATACACGGGAAAATTAACAGGACAGGGACTTGCGGATTTCGTAAAATCAAAACTTGGTACACCTTATGTATATGGAGCAAAGGGCGCAAACGGAGTGTTGACACAGGCTTTTTATGAGTACATCAAAAATGCCTACAAAGCTGTGTTTACTTATAGTTATCAGACAAAGATCAGACAAAAGAAGCTGATCGGAAAGGTATGCTGCGATTGCTCAGGGCTGATTTCGTGGTATACTAATCATGTGCTCGGTAGTTCTCAGCTTTACGCGCAGGCGTATACAAGACTTCCTATCGCAAAAATTAAAGATTTTGCCGTTGGTACAGTTCTTTGGAAACAGGGACATGTTGGTGTGTATATTGGTATTGAGAATGGTGTACCAATGTGCGTTGAGGAAAAAGGCATTGATTATGGCTGTGTCAAAACCAAGGTGTCCGCAACCAAATGGGTATATGGTCTGACCTTCAACTGGATCGATTATCTCTATAAAGAGAATCTTGCCGGAGAAGCCACATGGAAAGGTAAGAATCCATACAAGCAGCCGACACGTACCATCAAAAAGGGCTGCAAAGGCGAAGATGTCAAATGGGTGCAGTGGGAACTGAGAGAAGCTGGATTTGATAGAGAATTCGTGTATAATGGTAAGAAATACAAAGCGGTTGCTATCGACGGTGATGCAGGTACCATTACGGATGCTGCCATCTGTGCATATCAGCAATCTGTAAAAATTAAGGTAGATGGCAAGTGTGGGAAGAACACAAGAGCAAAAATGATTGCTGATTAAAAAGTGTAGTATCTTCCTATTTATAATTGGCTATTAGTAACAAATTAGTAACAAAAGTTTGCAAACCCGCATGAATAGGGCATTGTATATCGTGGTTTCTTAATGGAATCTTAATACTTTTCCTACCCGGGTATTAAGATTCTTTTTATATAATACTTTCAGGAGGTGAAAGAAATGGCAAATATTCTGGTATGTGACGATGATAAGGAGATCGTGGAGGCGATCAGTATCTATCTGTCACAGGAGGGTTATCAGATTTTTAAAGCATATAACGGAAGAGAAGCAATCGAGGTGTTACAAAAGGAAGATATCCAGCTTCTGCTCATCGATATTATGATGCCTGAGATGGATGGAATCCATGCCATGATCAAGATCCGCACATTTTCCGCCATCCCGATTTTAGTATTGTCGGCGAAATCGGAGGATGTAGATAAAATATTGGGACTGAATGTGGGTGCGGATGATTATATCACAAAGCCGTTCAATCCACTGGAGCTCGTGGCACGTGTGAAATCCAGCCTGAGAAGATATACGATGCTGGGAAGCTGTGCAGGCACGAAAAAGAATTATGTAGTCGGTTCTCTGGAGATCGATGATGAAGCAAAGATCGTCACAGTGGACGGAGAACAGGTCAGGCTGACACCGATCGAATATCAGATCCTGCTTCTTTTAGTGCAGAATCCGGGCAGAGTGTTCTCAACGCAGCAGATTTATGAAAACATCTGGAATGAGGAAGCTTATGGCGCGGAAAATACGGTAGCGGTACATATCCGTCATATTCGTGAAAAAATAGAGATCAATCCAAAGGAGCCGCGTTATCTGAAGGTTGTATGGGGCGTAGGCTATAAGATTGAAAAGTAACAGATAAAAAGGAATCGCAGAAGGAATTCTGTAAAACGAGGTAGGAAAATAAGAATGAAGAATTGGTTAAAAAAAAGTAAGCGGCTGATCGCCGGTGCGATTTCCCTGATATGTGCCATGGGAATGGCTTTTGTACTGGCATTTCTGGGATATTCCATGAATGTGGTAAACAGACAGGGCAGCTATTATACGCTGGATCTGTTTACAGACGAAGAAAATTTTGAGCAGACGAGTACATTTTATGATTTTCTGCATGTAGATCTGTCTCAGCTTTCTGAATATATGGCTGTCAGTTCGCAGATGGAAAAGAACGGAAAATACGATTCTGATAAGGAAATCGATATATTTGCCTATGACAACAGGAAAAGAACTGTCAAGCCGAAGGTGGAGCTGCCAAAACTCATTTACAAAACAGGGGATCTGATCGCCTGGTGGAATAGTGAGGATAGCTTCAGCTATGAGTCATACGGTTCTACGGAAAGCATGCCGGAGGAAAGTATGGAAACAACGGCAGAAAACGAAGAGACTGCTTCCTATATGATCGTAGCAGAGACAGCGGATGAGATGTCAGAAGGCGAATACAGGACAGAAACAGACACTGCTTACACAACAGATGAAGTGGCATTATCTGATGCGGTAGAAGAAGCACAGGATGATACCACAGAACAGACAATGGAAAGACTTGTCGAAGAATACAAACCGGTCAATATAGACAGTCTGTATGATCTGACACTTCCGGAAGGAATGACATATGACAACGTTGTGCGTGCTGTGCAGCAGGCAGCATGTGATCTTGCAACAAACTATGCGATTTACAACAATTATAAACAGGTGCTCAAAGAAGATATGAATTTAAAATATCTGATGGTGGATCCATCCGGTAAGGTACAGTATACGAATCTGGACCGCAGTAAGGATACAGATGCACTTATCACTGCCATGCAGGAATGTGGCGTCTATATGTGCTATGACTATGAGACGGATGAGCTTGTATGTGATGGGGTAAAAGCAGGGAATGAAGTGCCGTATAAGAGCCTGCTCCATTCCTATCGTTACAGTTTTCCGGAAGGCGGTAAGCTGTATATCTGCGTGCGCACACAGGCAGATCAGGGAACAAATTCAAAGCTGCTTGGCAAATGGAATGGGCATGATACTTATGCACAGGCAGCAAAAAGCTATACGATGCTGAAAAACAAACTGCCTCTGATGGGCTTTTTGATGCTGCTTGTAATCGCAGGGGTACTGGCATTGTTTGCACTTGCAGGCTATCTTGCATTTATCATTATGCAGCCAAAACGGGAAAAAGAGCAGCTGCGTTATTTTGACACCTGGTATACAGAGCTGGCAGCGGCCATTGCGATCGGCAGTGCTGTTTTGATTGGCGCTGTTGGCTTGGAGATTGCGGCAAGTCTGAGTGGCAGTGGATATGACACCTACAGCGGGCAGATCGGGGCAAAGATATTTTGCGGTATTCTGCTCCTGACATTTTTCCTGTTATATTTGCTGCTGCTTGCCTACACAGGATCTCTGGTCAGAAGGATCAAGGCAGGGACGTTCTGGAAGAACAGTATCTGTTACAGAATTCTGCATATTGTGAAGGTAGTATGTAAAAAGTGTATCCATGTGATCTGCAGAGGTATCAGGTCTGTGATCAACCACCGGTCACTCGCTATCCGCAGCTTTGTACCGGTGTATGGCGGACTTTTGGGACTGTTTCTGGTAAACCTGTTTTTTGCCGGTGTCGGTGTGATCGGCATAGCCATTTTCCTTGATCTAATCGTTATCATACTGTATGGGCTTTATATTTATTACAGCAATCGGACACGGGAGAAAATCGTGGAAGGTATCACAAGAATCTCTGAGGGTGACCTTACATACCAGATCGATACAGAGAAAATGTATGGCGAAAACAAGGTAATGGCAGAGGCGGTCAATCAGATCGGAAATGCTGTACAAAACGCTGTGACGATCAGTATGAAGGATGAAAGACTGAAAGCAGATCTGATCACGAATGTATCACACGATATCAAAACGCCGCTGACTTCCATCATCAACTATGTGGATCTTTTAAAACGGGAAGATATCCAAAATGAAAAGGCGCAGGAATATATCAGGATACTGGATGAAAAATCACAGCGTCTGAAAAGACTGACACTGGATCTGGTAGAAGCAAGCAAGATCAGCTCCGGTAATATTACATTGAAGATGGGGCAGCTCAATGTTTCCGAACTGTTTACGCAGGCAATCGGAGAATATGAGGATAAATGGAAAGAAAAGGGATTGCAGATTGTGGCAGATGTGGAGCCGAAGGATGGTGAGCCTCCTTACCTGATCTGGGCGGATTCCGACAGAACATGGCGTGTCCTCAATAACCTGTTTGGAAATATTTATAAATATGCGATGCAGGGTACAAGAGTGTATTGTGATGTCAGACGTACCACAGCCATGAAACCCTGTTATGCTGCAGATGATGTGTGTCAGACCGGTAAAAGGGAAAGCAGAAATGCAAATGAAGCTTATGACGCAAGTGCAACGAATGAAAACAGAATTGAGATAACGATCAAGAATATTTCCGCACAGCCATTGAATATTGCGGCGGATGAGCTGACGGAGCGTTTCATCAGAGGGGATGTCAGCCGCAGCACGGAAGGAAGCGGACTGGGGCTTTCCATTGCGAAGAATCTTGTAAAAGCGCAGGGCGGAGAGTTTGAGATCTATCTGGACGGGGATCTGTTTAAGGTCAGCATCGACTTCCCGGCGTATACGGATAATACGCATTAACATGGTATAGAGTAATGGTATAGAAATTAAATTTATGAAAGTATGAAAGAAAACGGCTCCTGCATGACAGGTATGCACGCTGCATATGCTTTTCTACTAGGGCACGTACTGTCAATCTATATGGCACGCGAACATTCGACATCCATGTCTCAGGTTCGCTGCCACGACATCCTTGTCGTGGCACCATATATCTTGTCAGTACTTAGCCAAGTAGAAAGACGCATACACAGCTAATCGCATTTCTTGTCATGCAGGAGCCGTTTTTATATTCTTTCATTGATGTGCAGATCTATGATACACTGTTAAGATGTAAAAATCCCCGCGTCTGTCTGCCACCGCGGGGATTATATATTATTTATTCTATCTAGATCAGCACATCCTCCCGGGCATTGTACTTCGCAAGCACCTCATGGATCTTCTCTGTCGGTGTCAGTACATTTCCCATGGAAATATCATGATTCATAAAATCAACAATGCTGGCAAGGAACTTGCTCATATCTGCCGTGACAAAATAGTCCCGCTCTAAAATTTCCGGTGGAAGATACGTCAGGTTGGTGCAGACAACGCGGTCAAACACACCGTTTGCATAAGCCTCATCAAAGGCTGCAAGCCCTTCCGTGAAAAGACCGAAAGTACAGCAGACAAATACACGCTTTGCTTTCATTGCCTTTAACTGCTTGGCTGTGTCGATCATACTACCGCCGGATGCGATCATGTCATCAATGATGATAACATCCTTTCCTTCGATATTATCTCCTAAAAATTCATGTGCTACGATTGGATTTTTGCCGTTTACGACCTTGGAGTAATCACGACGCTTGTAAAACATACCCGTATCAACACCGAGTACGGAAGAGAAGTAGACTGCTCTGTCAAGAGCACCTTCATCCGGGCTGATCACGATCATATGATCCTTATCGATGATCAGATCCTTCTCGTAACGGAGCAGGGAACGGATGAACTGATACGGCGGTGTAAAATTATCGAAGCCCTTCAGTGGTGTCGCATTCTGGACACGCGGATCGTGGGCATCAAACGTAATGAAGTTGGAAACACCCATTTCACTCAGCTCTTTGAGTGCATAAGCGCAGTCAAGCGATTCACGGCCGCTTCTTTTATGCTGTCTGCCTTCATATAAGAAAGGCATGATAACATTGATCCTGTGTGCTTTTCCTGCGATAGCAGCGATCATCCTCTTTAAATCCTGGTAGTGGTCATCCGGAGATTTGTGGTTTTCGCAACCATTGACTGTATAGGTCAGACTATGGTTACATACATCGACCATTAAAAAGACATCCTTACCTCTGACAGATTCGGATAAGACGCCCTTGCCTTCACCGCTTCCAAAACGTGGGCAGGCAGCCTTGATCAGATAATTTTCTTCAGAATAACCGCGGAATGCGGGATCCTGTTTGATATCATTATGTACATTTTTGCGAAAATCCACAAGATATTCGTTGACACGGTCACCGAGCTCCTTACAGCTGTCAAGTGCTAAAAGCTTCAGCGGAGCAACCGGCATTGCGGATTCGAGTTCAACTAAGTTTGGCATGATTCCCTCCTAAGATATGTGCAGTTAAAATCCATTCTTATTTATAGCATACATAACAGGGAAAGACAAGCTAAAATACAGGGCGTGGTCTGCCGGACAGGGGCTGACCACTTTACAACTCAATCTGAATATTGTAATATAAATCAATATGGATAAAAATAAAACCTATTATGTCAGAGTGCGGTGTGAATGGCTCCTCCAAGTCAAAGTGGAGCAGCGTAAAGAAGATCCGCATCAGAAAGTAGTTTATCGTATAAAGGAGAGCATATGGAAAATAGAAAAAGAAAGCCGATCGTTGCGGTGGTTGGGCGTCCGAATGTCGGAAAATCAACCCTGTTCAATGCCCTTGCGGGTTCCCGTATTTCTATTGTAAAGGATACGCCGGGTATTACAAGAGACCGTATCTATGCAGATGTGACATGGCTGAATTACAGCTTTACACTGATCGATACAGGCGGTATTGAGCCGGACAGCAAGGATATCATCCTTTCACAGATGCGTGAGCAGGCACAGATCGCGATCGATACGGCAGATGTTATTTTATTTATGGTAGATGTCAAACAGGGACTGGTAGATGCGGATGCCAAGGTAGCAGACATGCTCAGACGGTCAAAGAAGCCGATCATTCTGGTTGTCAATAAGGTAGACAGCTATGAAAAGATGATGCTCGATGTGTATGAATTTTACAATCTGGGCATCGGAGAACCAATGGCGATCTCAGCGGCAAACAGACAGGGCATCGGTGAAGTGCTGGATGAGGTTGTATCGCATTTTGCGGATGATATAGCTGAAGATGTAGAGGATGAAAGACCGCGTATTGCAATCGTCGGAAAACCGAATGTTGGAAAGAGCTCCCTGATCAATAAGCTGCTTGGGGAAAACAGACTGATCGTATCCGATATCGCCGGTACGACAAGAGATGCAGTCGATGCAGAAGTGACCTATAACGGAAAAGAATATATTTTTATCGATACAGCGGGACTTCGCCGCAAAAATAAGATCAAAGAGGAACTGGAGCAGTATATGATCGTGCGTACGGTTTCTGCTGTGGAACGTGCGGATATTGTGATCCTTCTGATCGATGCACTGGAAGGTGTGACGGAGCAGGATGCCAAGATTGCAGGGATTGCACACGAACGCGGAAAGGGCATTATCATTGCTGTCAATAAATGGGATGCACTGGAAAAGGACGATAAGACGATCTACCGCTTTACAGAGAAGGTCAGACAGATTCTGTCATTTATGCCATATGCGGAGATCACCTTTATCTCAGCAAAGACAGGACAGCGTATCGGAAAGCTGTATGAGCTGATCGACATGGTAGAGCAGAACCAGTCCATGCGTGTTGCAACAGGCGTGCTCAATGAGATCATGGCAGAAGCAGTTGCACTCCAGCAGCCACCGAGCGACAAGGGCAAGCGCCTCAGACTGTACTATATCACACAGGTTGCTGTAAAACCGCCGACCTTTGTGATATTTGTTAACGACAAGCAGCTGATGCACTTCTCTTATACAAGATATATCGAAAATAAGATCAGAGATACCTTTGGCTTTAAAGGAACACCGCTGCATTTCATTATCCGGGAACGGAAAGAGAAGGATCAATAAAAGAGATAATCAGGATAAACAAGAGAGGGCAGGAAAATGGAACGAGTTATTTGTCTGGCGATCGGTTATGTGTTCGGTCTGTTCCAGACGGCATTTATTTATGGAAAGATGAACCATATTGATATCAGGGAGCATGGAAGTGGAAATGCAGGCACAACAAATGCATTACGTGTGCTTGGGAAAAAAGCGGGACTGATCGTATTTTTAGGAGATGTTTTTAAATGCTTTTTTGCAGTAGAACTTGTCAGATTGCTTTTTAAACACACATATCCGGATATATTGCCGCTGTTATCACTCTATGCGGCAGCCGGTGCTATTCTGGGACATAATTTCCCGTTTTATTTGCAGTTTAAGGGCGGAAAAGGAATTGCGGCGACAGCAGGGCTGATCCTGGCATTTCACTGGCCGTTCCTCATCGTGGCAATACCGGTCTTCTGTATTTTGTTTTTTACAACACATTATGTTTCGGTCGGTTCACTGGCTGTCTATATCGGATTTATCACAGAGCTGATCATTTTAGGACAGAAGGGATATTTTGGCATGAGCCAGCCTGCACTTCTGGAAATGTATGCGGTCGGTATATTCCTGATGATCATGGCATTTGTCAGACATAAAGAAAATATCAAGAGATTATTTGCGGGAACAGAACGAAAGACGTATCTGTTTAAGGCTAACAAGGAGGACTAAAAAATGGCGAAAATTGGTGTGATCGGCGCAGGAAGCTGGGGAACAGCACTTTCCAGGCTGCTTGCAAACAACGGACATGATGTGATCGTGTGGTCTATTATAGAAGCGGAAGTAAAAATGCTGCAGGAAAAGCATGAGCATGTCGATAAGCTGCCGGGTGTGAAACTGCCGGAAAGCATGGAATTTACAACTGATTTAAAGAAAGCGATCGAAGGAAAGGATCTGCTTGTACTGGCTGTCCCTTCTTCCTTTACAAGAAGTACGGCAAAGTCCATGCGCGTGTTTGTGGCAGAAGGGCAGATCATTGTCAATGTAGCAAAGGGAATTGAAGAACATACGCTGATGACCTTATCCCAGATCATCGAGCAGGAGATCCCGCAGGCGGATGTTGCCGTATTGTCCGGACCTTCCCATGCGGAAGAGGTCGGAAAGGATATGCCGACGACCTGTGTAGTCGGTGCAAAGACAAAGCAGACAGCGGAATATATCCAGAATATTTTTATGAACAATGCATATTTCCGCGTGTATACAAGCCCAGATATTCTGGGGATCGAGGTCGGTGCGGCACTGAAAAATGTTGTGGCACTGGCAGCAGGTATCGCAGACGGACTCGGCTGTGGAGATAATACAAAAGCAGCCCTGATCACCAGAGGAATTGCGGAAATTTCGCGCCTGGGTGTCGCTATGGGCGGTAAGCCGGAGACATTTACGGGACTTTCCGGAATCGGCGATCTGATCGTGACCTGTGCTTCTATGCATTCCCGCAACAGAAGAGCGGGGATCTTAATGGGACAGGGCAAGACGATGGAAGAAGCCATGGCTGAGGTTAAGATGGTCGTAGAAGGGGTTTATTCCGCAAAGGCAGCCAGAGAGCTTTCACGGAAATATAAGATCGATATGCCGATCATTGAAGAGGTCAATGAGATCTTATTTGAAAACAAGCCTGCAAAGGATGCGGTTAAAGACCTGATGTTCCGCGATAAGAAGCCGGAACTTGCCTGGGAATAGAGTACTTTGCCGGATTGTGTGCATAAATACGCGGGAGTATTGCACATAATTTGAAAATGGGTGTTGAAATTTGCCAAAAAATAATATAAAGTAACCTTTGTAGTTTAAAATTTCATGAAAGGTCTAAAGAGGAGGACATTATGAAGAAAAAATTATTAAGCATTCTTCTTTCTGTTGCTATGGTTGCTTCTTTATGTGCTTGCGGTGCGAGCAATGATGCAGCTGACAATGCAGCTCAGACAGAAGAGACAACAGATGCAGCAAGTGACGAAGCTACAGATGCGGCAACGGACGAAGCTACAGATGCGGCAACAGACGAAGCAACTGATGAGACAGCAGATGCAGCTGACAAAGCAGGTGTTATGCCGGCTATCGCAAAAGAGGATATCAAGGTTGGTGTGATCCACATTGGTGATCCTGCAACAGGAAGCGGTTACTCTTATGCACATGATCAGGGTATCGTAGGTATGCAGCAGACATTAGGTCTGTCTGATGATCAGATCGTTCGCAAGCTTAACGTAGATGACGGTGATACAACAGCAATCGAGAACGCAATGCTGGAATGTGTTGAAGAAGGATGCAACATCATCTTCGCTACAAGCTGGGGTTACATGGATACATGTGAACAGCTTGCTGCAGAATATCCGGATGTTATTTTCTCTCATGCAACAGGTTATAAATCAAACGGTACAAACTTTAATAACTACTTTGGCAGAATCTATCAGGCAAGATACCTTGCAGGTATTGCAGCAGGTATGAAGACAACAACAAACAAGCTTGGTTATGTATCCGCAATGGGTCAGGAAAACTCTGAGTGTACAGGTGGTATCAATGCATTTGCAATGGGCGCTTATTCTGTAAATCCTGATTGTGAAGTATATGTAAAGGTTACAAACAGCTGGTATGATCCGGAAGGTGAGACACAGGCTGCACAGGCTCTGATCGATGCAGGATGTGATGTGATCGCACAGCACTGTGATACACCGAACCCACAGCTTGCAGCTGAACAGGCAGGCGTATTTGGTGTTGGCTACAACTCAGATATGTCCAAAGATGCACCAAAGGCAGCTCTCACATCTGTTATGTGGGACTGGTCAGCATACTATACACAGGCTGTTGAATCAGTGATCAACGGTACATGGGATGGATCTAACTACTTCGGCGGTATGAGCGACGGTCTTGTAAACATTGCACCACTTGCTGATTTCGCAGCAGAGGGTACACAGGAAGCAATCGACGAAGCTACAGCTAAGATCGAATCCGGTGACTGGGATGTATTCGACGGTGTGATCGAAACAAACGACGGCTCTACAGTAGGTACAGAAGGCGAGCATATGTCTGATGCTGATATCACAGGCAATATGAACTGGTACTTCAAGAACGTAGTTGTAAAATAAAACATGTTTGACTGTATAAGTCAATTAAATCAAGGGGGATCTCTCGAATGGCGGTCCCCCTTGAATTTTATAGGGAAGAAAACAGACAAGGTACAAAGAGGTTGAGTATGGCAGATTATGCAATCGAATGTAAAAAAATAACGAAGACCTTCGGTAGTGTGGTTGCAAACGATCAGATCGATCTGAAGGTAAAAAAAGGTGAGATCCTGGCACTGCTTGGAGAAAACGGATCAGGAAAGACAACCCTGATGAATATGCTTTCCGGTATTTATCATCCGGACAGCGGGGAAATATTGGTAAACGGACAGACCGTGGCGATCAATTCGCCGGTAGATGCGATGCATCTCGGAATCGGTATGATCCATCAGCACTTTAAGTTGGTGGAGTCGTTCCGCGCAATGGACAATATTGTGATCGGAACAAAGGGAAAGAGACTCACAGATAAGGAACTGAGCCAGAAGATCAAGGAAATCTGTGATAAATTTGGATTGGAAATTGAACCGGAAAAACGGGTCTACGAAATGAGTGTCAGCGAGAAGCAGACAGTAGAGATCGTAAAGGTTTTATATAAAGGTGCGGATATTTTGATTCTGGATGAGCCGACAGCGGTTCTGACACCGCAGGAAACGGAACGGCTTTTTGATATTCTCCGGAAGATGAAGGAGAAGGGCTGTGCAATCATCATTATCACGCATAAGCTGCAGGAAGTGCTGGAGATTAGCGATCGTGTGACGATCCTGCGAAAAGGAAAGAGTATTGAAACGGTAGAAACAGCCAAAAGTAATAAACAGACGCTGACAGAGTTAATGGTCGGCAGAAAAGTCAGTCTGGAAATCGACAGACCGGAGCCTGAACATGTAGATACGATCTTAAAGGTCGTAGATCTTTCGGTCGACAAGCCGGATGGCTCAAAGGGGCTGGATGATATTTCCTTTGAGATCAAAAAAGGTGAGATCCTCGGTGTGGCAGGTGTGGCAGGCAGTGGCCAGAAAGAGCTTTGCGAGACGATTGCAGGTCTGATGCAGGCAAAAGAAGGAGCGATCCTTTATAAAAAGACAAATCTGCTCGGCAAGACACCTTCCGAAATTATCAATCTGGGTATCAGTATGAGCTTTGTACCGGAGGATCGTCTTGGTATGGGACTTGTTTCCACGATGGGTATGACAGATAATATGCTGCTCAAGAGCTATAAAGCAGGCAAAGGACCGTTTGTCAGAAGAAAACCGGCAAAGGAGCTTGCAGCAAAGCTGGTTGAGAAGCTGAGTATTGTAACGCCAAGTATTGAAACACCTGTGCGTATGATGAGTGGAGGTAACGTACAGAAGGTTCTTCTGGGACGTGAGATCGAATCAGAACCGAATCTGCTGATCACGGCTTACCCGGTGCGTGGGCTTGATATCAATTCTTCTTATGTGATCTATGATCTTTTGAATGAACAGAAGAAGAAAAATGTGGCAGTCATGTATATCGGAGAAGATCTGGATGTGCTTCTAGAGCTTTCCGACCGGATCATGGTACTGTGCCACGGTAAGATCACAGGTATCTTAGATGCCCGAACAGCAACCAAGGAACAGATCGGTATGCTGATGACCGGCGATACAGAAGATGCTGTGGAAGAAACGACGAAAGGAGGGCAGACAAATGAATAAACAGACAAAAGAACCGCTTCTGCGTACGGTCAAACGTGCGGAGATGGGAAACAGACAGATCCTTATTTTACGTCTGCTCGCTATTTTATTATCACTTGTGGCAGGAGGTATTTTTATCCTGTGTATCGGCTATAATCCGTTTGTGATCTATGGCACGATCATTACCGGTGCATTCAGAAGTGCCATGGCTGTACAGGCGACAGTTAAGATCATGATCCCGCTTCTGATCTGCTCCCTCGGTGTGACGCTTGCTTTTAAGATGCGTTTCTGGAACATCGGTGCAGAAGGACAGTTGATTTTCGGGGCAACCTGTGCTTCCTTCTTCGCTCTTTACTGCAGTAACTGGAATCACGTTGTACTGCTTCTGGTGATGGCAGTGGCAGGTATTGTGGGAGGCGGTCTCTGGGGACTGATCCCTGCGTTCTTTAAAGTAAAATTCAATACAAACGAAACCTTGTTTACACTGATGCTGAATTACATTGCCATGTATTTTGTATCCTATCTGCAGGATGGCCCATGGAGAGATCCTGCGGCAAACGGTTTCTCCAAGATCCGGAGATTTGATGCCAATGCGGCGCTGGATAAGGTGGCAGGCATCCAGTGTGGCTGGATCGTGGCACTGATCCTCGTTGTAGTGGTGTTTGTATACCTGAAGTTCAGCAAGTCCGGCTATGAGATCGGTGTTGTCGGTGTCAGCCAGGATACAGCAAGATATGCTGGTATGAATGTCAAAAAGATCATTTTAAAGACGATGTTTTTAAGTGGTGCGATCTGTGGACTGGGCGGTATGATCCAGGCAAGCGGTTCCGATGTCACACTGACTATGAATGTGGCAGGCGGTGTCGGATTTACTGCGATCATCGTTGCATGGCTGTCACAGCTGAATCCTTTTGTGATACTGATCGTTTCCTTCCTGTTTGCAGTACTGGAGAAGGGAAGTAGTGTTGTACAGTCATCGTTCGGACTTTCTACAGATTGTGCGGATGTACTGCAGGGAATTATTTTATTCTTCATTTTGGGCTGTGAATTCTTTGTACGTTATAAATTTGTAGGCAGAAGTAAAGGAGGAGACAAATAATGGATATGGTAATTAAATTCTTGGTAGCGGCAGTACTTGCCGGAACTCCTTTATTATATGGTACGGTAGGAGAAATCCTTTCCGAAAAAACAGGACATCTGAATCTGGGTGTGGAAGGCATGATGTCGATCGGTGCCTGCGCAGGCTTTATGGCAGGCTATCAGACAGACAGCTTTGTCATTGCTATTTTGGCATCTGCTCTGGCAGGAGCACTCAGCGCATTGATCTATGCATTGTTGACGGTTACGTTTATGGCAAATCAGAACGTAACAGGTCTGACACTGACGATCTTCGGTATCGGACTTGCCAACTTCATCGGTGTTATGATGATCGCAAAATCACCGGATGGTACTTTGAAATTACCGGAGCATATTACAGCTGCGATGCGGAGCATCCATATTCCGGGGCTTTCCGATATTCCGGTTGTGGGACCGCTCTTATTCTCTTATAATCCGTTTGTTTATCTTGGTATCCTGATCGCGATTCTTTGCGGTATTTATCTTGGTAAGACAAAAACAGGTCTGAATGTACAGGCGATCGGACAGAACCCTGCAGCAGCGGATGCAGCGGGTATTCAGGTGACGAAATGGAAATATATCAATATTGTAGCCGGTGGTGCGATCTGCGGTATCGGTGGGGCATATTGTTCTATGATCATCAATGGTGGTGTATGGATCAGTGATAATGTAGGCGGACTTGGCTGGATCGCAGTGGCACTTGTTATCTTCGCTTCCTGGAGACCGACTCTTGCAATCTGGGGATCCTTTGTATTTGGTGCCCTGCGTATCCTGAAGTATTACATTCCGCAGTCGGTATTTCCGTTCCCGATCGCGTTTTACGATATGCTTCCGTTCCTGATCACAGCGGTTGTACTGGTCCTCAGTTCTATCCGCAACAGACGAAACAGTAATATGCCGGAAGCACTTGGAAATAATTATTTCCGCGAAGAACGGTAGATCCTTCTACATGATCCCGATGCCGGTTATGGCATCGGGTCATGCAGAAATCAATATAATTCATATATACCTCAATGTACTTCCATATTCGATACAATTTTCATTATTTGAATGAAAAAGGCATCGAATCTATCTTGGCTAATCTTTTTCGATGCATTTCTGATCCTATTTTAGGCAAAACCCGAAACAAAAAGCATCGGAAATCTGAATTCCTGTTTGCGCTTATAGCCGTTTCCTGTTTGTTTCTACCTCTTCTTCGCCAGCGGCGCAAAGATTGTCTTGCGCCCGATAAAGCCCACGATCCGCGTCAGAATGATTCCTAAAAAGACACCACAGCTGTCTATGTAGACATCGCGTTTCGTCGGCGTCCGTCCGGCGATAAAGGACTGGTGGTATTCGTCGAGACAGGCGAAGCCCACACAAAAGGCGCCTGCAAACACCATCAGCCAGATCCCACGCATGCCATATACATAAAGCGGGAAGGAGACTGTCACAGCCAGCAGGAAATATTCACTGAAGTGTGCCAGCTTACGGACATAAAAATGATATTTGTCCGTGTAGACATTGATCTGTGCATCGGTCAGTTCCAGATCTGCGATCGTATCGACCGTTTCTACCAGCTTATGGGTGACCTTGTAGCTGAGCTGTGCGGAGGAAACCCCACTCTGGGAGGAAAAATTAAAAATACAGTACATGACGATAATGGCGGGCACAAAGGAAAGCGGCTTTAAAACAAGCCGCAATACGGTTTTGATAAATAACCAGACATATTTCATAATATAAAACTCCTCTTATTTTACTTCTCTAAATATTCGATCTGTGCCAGCAACGGTTCCGGTGTCTGACCGTGGTTGTTGCGCTGTGCACGGAAGGCTACACTATTCATACGTGTCAGTTCCTTCTTTTTATTGTTTTCATAACGTTCAAATAAGCTGGTATATAATGGGTTCGTTTTCAGCTTCTCACGGTATTCCTTCGGGAACGGGCAGTAGCGGGACAGGATCTGTCTCGTAACCTTGTTCAGACGCGGGGAACCGGCGGATTCATAAAGAACCCATGCCATATAATCTAAAATGAAGGCATCTTTGAAACGGTTCTTTGCTTTCTGGAGCTGCATATGGCATTTCTCCTTGGCATCAGCGGAAAGATCCCTGTTTTTCTTGTAAAACTGTAAATAATCAAAAAATTCACTTGTTAAGGAATGGTCGGTGACATCGTTCCAGTGTGCGCCCTGTACACGTTTACACATTTCCCAGCGGAATTCACCGGTCAAGCGGAGCATCATCAGATGGATGTCGGACAGACAGATCGCCGGAAGCAGCATACTGGCAGGGGTCTGCCTGTCATGTCCTTCAATTTCCTGCCAGAGAATGCCTCTTGTACCGGTATTCGGCATTAAGATAATGTCAGGCAGGATTTCATGCTGCAGCACCTCATGCGTTGTGGCAAGAAGCGGAGAGGTGTAAATATAATCTCTGTAATAGGCACTGAAATCAACTGCAAGTACATTCTGCAGAGCTTCTTTGATCGCATGGAAGGTCAGGCAGCAGTTTTCTGCCGGGCGCAGGAAGTCATGTTCGGAAAGGAGCGGGCAGAACAGTGCAGGTCTGCCATAGGTGACCTTACCGCCTGCAGGCAGTAACTGCCGCAGCTCAAACTGTACCTTTTGTTTTTGGTCAGAAGAAAGTGTATCAAATTCTGCCTGTGTGATGGAGTTATCACGCAGCATGGTCTGCAGATAGGCATTATAATCCTGGTCAAATTCATTTTTGTGTGGCTGTTTTTCACCGTTTAAGATCAGCACCAGATAATCGTAGAACGGATAGACCTGCGTGCCTTCCCGATTGCCGTAGGTAGAGCCGAGATCATAGAGATAAATGGCATTTTCCTGTCCGCACAGTTCTTCGTCAATAAAACCGAAATAAAAGAACATTTTCATAATGACAGGAATGTCTTTTGTGCGGGAAATAAAAAATGCCTGGGTATACAGCTCGTAAAATGCTGTGCAGAGTCTGCTGCGCAGCTGATTCAGTTCATCGGAGGCGGCATTTTTATCGGTCACTGCTTTGTAGGCATTCAGATCTTTCATAAAGTCTGCGGAAAATTCTTCGGACATCTGTGCATAGCCGAGAATCTGGAGCGCAGCGTTTTTCAGCTGGGAAAGTACCAGCTTTTCATGGGCTTCCTGATCGTTTTCGTTGATCTGCTGCATATGGGACAGGGCTTTTGTCAGCTCCTGGTATTCGGAAAGCCGGTCCTTGTAAAGCGCCATGTCAATGGAACTGACACCTTTTGCACGGATGAACATACGGCTGATGGCAGCATTGATCGGCAGAATATCCTGCCTGCGGTGACTGGCTGTGACAAGGATCGTTGTATACAGATCGACAAAGTCCAGATGGTCTTCATTGATCAAAAGGATGGAAAGTTCGGAAATATAGTCATACATTTCCTCATAGCTTGTCAGATACAGATGCAGATCCTGGCTGACACGCAGCAGAAAACCGATCACAAAGCCGCGTCTTTCAAACAGAGGTGCAAGTGATTCACTCAGACAGATGTTTTCCATATCCTTATAATAACGGGATAAAAAGGCATACGGTGTATTGCCAAGCTCCAGCGGCTGCACATTTTCAAGACCGGGCAGATGCTTGGTCGGAAGTGCATATTGTTTGCTGAATCTGGTGTAATCCCGGTAAAATTCCATTAAAGCGGTATATAAAGCATTGCAGCGGTATTTGGTCATGGAATAGAGCTCCTCCACATGGAAGAACTGTTTTAAAGCAGCCCAGATAAAGGTGGGTGCAAGGGTAGGATCCTGATCGAATAACTGTCGGAAGGATTCTTCACTGCGGTACGGATAGGAATCGACAACAACGTCAGTCAGTGCAACATAGTCGCAGGAATGCGAAAGCTGGAACAGATCCAGAAATCCGATTCCATCGCCGGCTTCTAATGTGATCTCACCATGTGCAAGCTTCATGGAAACCTGCCCTTCGATCAATATACCGACTGCACGGACGGGGGTATCCTTATGATAAATGGTCGTATCTTTTTTTATTTGAATTTCTGCCATAAACTTGTCCTGTCTTTTCTGTAAAATTCCATGTTACCACGGTAAAAACAGTATAGCATACTTTGCGGATCAGGGTGTACTTTTTTCAGTTTTGTGGTAAAATAAATAAAACTGATTGTTGTGTCATTTTTGGGAGGTATTGAAATGGAAAAAATGGGGAGAGAAGAAATCGTGGCAATGTACAAGTCTGATGTGGAGCGGCTCCTGCCATATCTGTCATGGCTGCGTGATAAAAGCGGCGCAGATGTCACCAAAAGCTATGAAGCGGATGATAATAAAAAGACAATAGCATTTCCTGTGTATGATGGAACGTTGCTTGCATTTTTGAACGAACTTGGTTCGACCGCATTCATGAATCAGAATTACCGCTATATCTATTCACGTTACCGGATCCGCGATTATAAGGATGAGCTTAAGCAGATCGATAAGGCAGATATCATGTCAATGGAGATTCTGGGCGGTATTTTGTCAAAGTACACACTGGGCGGAATGACAAAGGCGTACTTATGGACAGAAGGGGTAGAGCATCAGATTTTTTACAGAGCGCTTCTGAAGGCAAAGAGCATCATTGAATACTGGGATGTTCCACTGGAAAATACGGGGGGAGATCTATGAGCGAAAAGTCAGTACAGAAACGGAATTATATTATAGAAAAAGCAAGGGAGGTTTTTTCGCAGAAGGGATATCTGACAGTGACAATGAAGGATATCGTGGAAGCCTGTGAGATCAGCCGGGGTGGTTTATATCTGTATTTTGACAGCATCAAAGCGCTTTTTCTGGCGGTGCTCGAAAAAGAAAAAGAGGAGACCGACGATGATCTGGAACCCGCACTTTCCAAGGTGACTTCCAGTGCGGATATTCTGGTACTCTTTTTACAGGAGCAGAAAAAAGAAATACTGAAAAAGACAGGCAGTCTGAGGCGTGCAAATTATGAATTTTACTTTGGCAATGAGATCCCGCGGAAGGAAAATCCGATGCGGAAGGAGTTTGTCATGTCGGTCAAGATCGTGGAAAAGCTGATCAAAGACGCCGTAGAGGAAGGCGATTTTGTCTGTGAGGATCCCATGGGCGCAGCAAGGAATATTCTGTATGTGCTGGAGGGACTGAAGGTAAGTGCGGAAACGATTGGTATTACGGAAGAAACAGTAAACCGTGAAATATATTATTGGTTGAAAGGTCTGGCATATGATTGAAACAGTAGTGGCGTACCAGCTTGCAGTAGGTGAGACGCTCAGGATACAAAAGAAGAGACTGATGCCCGGTGCGGGAAATCCGAATATCGGCAGGATCAGTATTGTTTCCGGAATTCACGGAGATGAGCTGGAAGGGCAGTACGTCTGTTATGAGATCATCCGGCGGATACAGGAGCATCCGGAGAACTTAAATGGGATTGTGGATGTTTATCCGGCATTGAATCCGCTTGGCGTGGATTCGGGCAGTCGTGTGATCCCTAAACTGAATATGGATATGAACCGTATGTTCCCGGGGGAAGCAACGGGCACGATGATGGACAAGCTGGCAGCACGGATCATTGAAGATATCAAGGGCTCCGATATTTGTGTGGATGTCCATGCTTCGGATACCTTTGTAAAGGAAATGCCGCAGGTGCGGATCAGTGAAGAACACGGAAAGGATCTGGTCGATTTTTCCAGATTGCTAAATGCGGATCTGATCTGGATCAATGCATCTGCCACAGCGCATGAGGCGACACTCACAAACAGTCTGAATACGATCGGTGTTCCGGCGCTTCTGGTGGAAATGGGTCTGGGAAACCGTGTGACAAGAAGCTTTGGCGATCAGATCACGGAAGGCATCTTTAATCTGATGCATGAGATCGGAATCTGGTCAGGACCTGTGGGAGAGATCCGAAATGCCAAGCTGACAAGAGATTATGGGATCGACTTTTTCCGGGCGCAGTCCACAGGTATTTTCCTGCCGGATATGGAAAACGGACAGCAGGTATCAGCGGGTGATATGATCGGTAAGATCGTCAGCACCTTATCCGGAGATGTGCTTGAGATCGTACAGGCAAAGCGCAGCGGTATTTTATTTACCCTGCGGGAATATCCGCTTGTTTATGAGGGCGCACTGATCGCCAGAGTTTTAGCAGAGGAGAGAAACGGATGGTAGAGGAGATCATATATTCCATGGAAGCACCTTATCGGGAGAAATTACAGGTGCGGGGCTATCATTTTGGAAAAAAGGAAGAAAAAACAGCCTGTATTTTAGGACCGATCCGTGGAAATGAAATACAGCAGCTTTATATCTGTTCCCAGCTTGTGCATGCCCTGCGGGAACTGGAGCATAATGGCTGCATCAATAACAATAAAGGCATTATGGTCATTCCCTGTGTCAATTATTACGGTATGAATATCGGCAAACGGTTCTGGCCGGTAGACAATACGGATATCAACCGGAAGTTTCCGGGCATGGATTACGGGGATACGACAGAGCGGATCGCTGCGGGTGTGCTCAGTGCGATCCGGGATTATTCTTATGGCATCCAGTTTGCATCATTTTATATGACAGGAGAATTTGTGCCGCATGTCAGAATGATGGAAACAGGATATCAGAATGCATCACTTGCCAATCTGTTCGGTATGCCCTATGTTGTAGTCAGAAAGCCGAGACCGATCGATACAAAGACTTTAAATTATAACTGGCAGAATGAAATGACGGCGGCATTTTCTGTTTATACGAACAAAAACGATGAGATCGATGAGACAAGTGCGAGACAGGCAGTTGCTTCTGTACTGCGTTTTTTGATGCGGATGGGAATCATCAAGTATGAAGGACACAGCGGTTATATTTCCCATGTGATCTATGAGGAAAATCTGAGTAATGTGGATGCATCGTGCGGCGGCATTTTCCGTTCCTGTGTGAAAGCGGGAGAAGAAGTGCGTTATAACCAGTTGATGGGAGAGATCGTAGATCCATTCTTGGGAGATGTGATCAGCGAGATCCATGCGACAACGGATGGGATTGTCTTTTTTGCACACAAGGATCCGCTGGTCAATGAAGGCGATATCGTATTTCGGCTGATCCACAGGCTTCACGCCTGATGGACTACCTGTGATTTCGTTTATATTGTTTCAGGAAGAGAAGCAGCTTATCTGCTTCTTTTTTTGTGATCCCATTTTGGGAGAAGCAGCATTTTTCCAACAGATCCAGCATGTTCTGCGGGAGGAGTCCGGCAGCTTCTTTTCCCTGACCGGAAAACAGCCTGCAGATCCTGTGGTAGTGCAACAGCAGAAGAGGCTTATAATCGCCCTTTTGGTACTTGCGATATGCCGTGTAGTGGAGATACAGCAGTCTGCCTGGCACGAAAATAAGCAGAAGCAGCAGGATGATCACAGCAAAGGCAAAGAGAGGCATCAGATACGAGCTGTTTTTCAGTCTGGCCGTGATACTGTTATGGGAGGCGTCGGTTGTCTGCCCGCTCTGCTGCATCCCGGTTGTCTGGTCCGGTGAGAAAATGCCGGCAAAAAGTGACCAGAAGTCGGAATATAGAGTAGAGGAGTCATCCCCTTCAGAGCCGGAAGAAGCCGGTGTAAATTCATACGGAACCCATCCGATCCCTTTCTGGTAGACTTCTACCCAGGCGTGGGCATCCGCATCTGTCACGTTCACGGAAACGACACCGGTATCACCGATCGGATTTTTGCCGTTAAACCAGTCAGAGGTAGTTTCATTCTGCAGGGTAGAACCTTCCGATACATCAGAAACAGAAACGGCGTAGCCCTCCACATATCTGGCAGGAATGCCATAGGAACGCAAAAGCAGCGTGGCGGCAGAAGCAAAATGGGCACAATAGCCTTCCTTTTGTTCCTGCAGGAAGTAGGAAACAAAATCTTTCCGGACCGGTGTGCTGCCGGGCGTCATGCTGTAGCTGTAGTTGTCTGTCAGATAATTCTGAACGAGCTCGATCTGCCTTGGCAGCGTTTCTCCCTGCCCGATCTCTTCCCTGAGCTGAGAGAAATAATCCTGCAGATCGTCCGGATAGTCCAGATAATGATCCAGGCAGAAGGTGTCGTAATACTCAATATAAGAAGCAAGTGTATCTGTTCCGGAAAGATCATTTAGCAGGGCATCCGGCTGCGCGGGAATGTTCCAGTAATTGTGCAGGAGTGGATAGTAGGACAGTGTCATGGCAGAGCCTTTGGCAAGCTGCCCGCGCACAATGCTGTCTGTTGTCTGATACGGAACGGACAGGCTGTTGATCGTATAATAAGGCAGATACAGACAGTTTGGATTGGCATCCACATTTTCAATCTGCATCTTGCCGTAAATACCGGCGTTTTTCGTTGTGTTTGTATAGTGCTGGAGTCTGCGTGCTTCCAGAAAGGCAGTGTATTCCTCGTAGTCGTCCAGATGTTCTCCGAAAGCCCGCTCGAAAATACGTCTGTCAAAGGAGGGAGCTTCCCAGGAAGAGCCGGTATAGGTTTCACCGACATAAGCCCGCAGATAAAGTGTCTCGTAGGAGAATGGTACAAAGGTGATCGTCAGATCTGTCTTGTAATCCGGGCGGACATTGCTGACACCGCCGAGTTTCCCTTCACTGATACCGCCTGTGGCACTGTAACGGTCGAAGAAACCGCCGATACCGCTCTGGGTCAGGATCTTCATGGAAGTATCTACGCTGGTGCGCAGCCTGCTGGTATTTTTTGTACCGGAGGCAGAAAGAAACGGAATACAGAAAAGCCCTGCCAGACAGGTAAAGGCAAACAGCAGTACAGACAACTGGAAAAATAATCTGCCACTTGCATGATAGCGGAACGTGAGCTGTTTTCCTTTTTGCTGCGCGGCAAATTCTGTCCATTTTTTATCCCGGTAGGGCAGTTTGAAATGCCTGCTCTGTTTCAGAAGAAAGATCATAAAATAGGAGAACAGAAGCAACACAAAATACGGAAGAGCCGGCATTTTGTCAATGTAGATCCCAAGCTGGAAGATCGGGAATGTCAGAAGGAATACAAAGAATAGATTCATGTATTCGGAAATACAGATATTTAAAAGCACGATCAGAAAAAAGCCGATGAAAATAGCGGCAAAGGTGATCGTCAGGGTACGATCCGCATAATACTCCTTTGCTTCACGCAGGATAGACAGATCAAAGTAATCACTGTAGGCTTCCTGTAAGATCGCCATGAATGCCTGATATCCACTGTTTACCTGATAGCGGTAGGTAAAAATGGAATAGGAAAAGACAAGAAAAATAACCGGATAAAACAGATTAAAGATAAAACGGCTGTAGTGCAGAAAAGCAAGCAACATGGAAAAAAGCAGAAAGCAGACAAAAACCGCTACCGGATAGCAGGGGAGCGAAAAACTTGAAATGACTGCACCGATCGCACCATAAGAAGCAGCAAAGATCAAAAGACCCTTCATGGCACAGACAAATGCGCGCCCAGAGCAGGATGTCGCAGGGGCATCCATCGAAAATCCGTGCGGATAGGCAGGCTCTGTCTGTTCTTGTTTTTCCTTTTTATGAAATAACATCTTCGACTCCTTTGTCAGTCACGTGTAAAATGCTGCCATGCACCATATCCGCCTTTTGCAGGACAGTAAGTGCAAGATCGCTTTCCGCGTAGGTGGATTCATAGAAACAACTGCGGAAGGCTTCTTCGAGCTGGTCTTCGTTTAAAATGCAGAACTGCATGAAATCCTGTGCGGTGATCGAATAGTACCGGAAAAAGAAGGTAATACCGTCTGCAAGCAACGATCTGCCCATGGTCAGTGTATTGGACAAGATCTGCTCCAGCACAGGCTGCGCCGGATCCGGCAGATAAAGCTCCGGCAGTAATATAAACTGGTGGGAAGAAGTCTGCTCGTTTTCCTTTACCATCAGCTTATGGATCTTGGCACTTAATTTCCAATGGATCTTCTGCAGACGGTCGCCCGGAATGTATTCCCGGATGTCGGTCACATTGGAAGAAATATTTCCCTTTGCACCGTTTTCTTCAAATTCATCAAAGCCTTCTCCGAATGCCGCAGAAGAAAATTGCAGGTTGTCGTTTTCCGGCGGGAAAATAAAAAGTTCTTTTTGCAAAGTTACTTCTTTGTGAAAGTTAAAAAAATGCAGATAATCCCAGACCGTGATCTGTGTAAGGCGGATCTGATAGCAGGCTGCCCGTCGAAAGGTCAGTGGTATGGAAAATGCAAAGCTGTCGTGCGCATAAACCGGACAATTTACTTCGTAGCTCTCCTCATTCGGATAAAACGGAGAGGAGACGGTATAGTGGAATGTACAGTCCGGAAGTGGCAGATAAGCCGGATTTTTCAAAACGAAAGAAACCGTGATCTCATCACCGCTGTGTCCGAACAGGAGGGAAGTTGTGATCTCCGGCTGCAAATGGAGGACCGCATACCGCGCTGCCAGATAAGAAGCCGGTGGCAGCAGAAGGAGCAGCATCAGGAGAAACAGAAAGATCGGTTTCTGATAAAAGGTTGCCAGCAGGATCACGATCAGATATAAAAAGAAAAATCCTGCGGCAGAGAGTATTTTACGGAGCATGGCAGATTCCTTTCATATCAGCGGGCAGGGGAAAGCAGCGGGATACGGACACTTTTTAACACCTGTGACAGGACATCTTCGGCAGAAAGTCCTGCTGCGCGCGCCTTTGTATTCAGGATCACACGATGGCTGCAGACACTTAAAAAGACTGCATGGATATCCTCCGGTACGAGATAATCCCGATCCATGTAAAAGGCATAAGCGCGTGCCATTTTTAAAAGCGCGATACTGCCGCGGGGGCTGATGCCCTGCAGAAGATATTCGTGAACGCGTGTGGCTTCGGTAAGCGTAACAATATAGTCGATCAGCGCAGGGGCTGTATAAACAGCTTCTGCCTGTTTCTGCATGCAAAGAAGTGTTTCACCGGTCAGAACAGGCTGCACGCTGTCCATATTGCCGGAGGAATGTCCCATGAGGATCTCCGTGGCAGCAGTATGATCCGGATAACCGAGTGAAAGCCGGATAAAGAAACGGTCAAGCTGCGAATCGGGCAGCTTCTGCGTTCCGGAAGCACCGGTCGGATTTTGTGTGGCAATAACAAAAAAAGGTGCATCAAGCTTTCTGGTCACACCATCCACGCTGACACTGCCTTCCTCCATGACTTCCAGAAGCGCGGACTGCGTTTTGGGGGAAGTACGGTTTATTTCATCCGCCAGAAAGATATTGGTAAAGATCGCCCCCGGACGATAGACAAATTCACCGGTTTTGGTATCTAATAAAGAAAAGCCCAGAATATCACTCGGCAGGACATCCGGCGTAAACTGCATTCTTTTATAATGAAGAGACATGGCACGGGAGAGGGCAACGGCAAGTGTTGTTTTTCCGACACCCGGAATGTCCTCCAGCAGGATATGTCCGCCTGCCAGCATACAGCACAGGATCTGGTCGATACAGTCTTCCTTGCCGCGCAGTACCTTTGTGATCTCAGATTTTACCTGTAATAAGTTTTCGTTCATTGAAATCTCCTGTTATATGGTATAATGATCAATAGGTTTCTGTTTCCTATTTTAAAATAGAATGAAAGAAGTTACAATAGGGAAATAGAACGTAAAGTCAAGTTCAGGTCTAAAATAAATAAAAACATTGCATGAGCGAGGTTGAATGCGAAAAATTTGTATGCTATAATAAAACGATTATGCGAAAGGATGAACAGGTGAGACTATGAAAGCTTTTTTAATCTTGGAAGATGGCACCGTTTTTGAAGGAACTCATATCGGAGCCGACAAAGAAATCATTAGTGAGATTGTATTTAACACATCAATGGCAGGCTATCTGGAAGTGCTGACAGATCCGTCCTATGCGGGACAGGCAGTTTGCATGACCTATCCACTGATCGGTAACTACGGAATCTGCACGGAAGATATGGAATCAAATAAGCCGTGGCCGGATGGATTTATCGTCAGGGAATTATCCCGGATCCCAAGTAATTTCCGCAGCAATATCACGATCCAGGAATTTCTGGAAGTAAACGATGTACCGGGAATCGCAGGGATCGATACAAGAGCCCTGACAAAGATCTTACGTGAAAAGGGAACGATGAACGGCTGCATTACAACAGATGAGCACTATGATCTGGCAGCACTGACAGAAAAGATGAAAGCTTATACCACAGGAAAGGTAGTGGAAAAGGTTACCTGTGATCAGAAATATATCTGCAAGGGATCTGAGACATTGGAAGAAAACGGACCGATCTCAGGCAGTGCGGTTTATACGGGAGAAAAGGAAATGAGACCTTCTCTTGTGCATGAGCTGAACGGAAAGGGCAAGAAGGTAGCACTCCTTGATCTTGGAGCAAAAAAGAATATTGCCAGATCACTGGCACAGAGAGGCTGTGATGTCACGGTATATCCGGCTCTGACAACAGCAGAGGAGATCATCAATGATCATCCGGACGGTATTATGCTCAGTAACGGACCCGGCGATCCGAAGGAATGTGTTTCCATTATCGCCGAGATTAAAAAGCTTTATGATACAGATATTCCGATCTTTGCGATCTGTCTGGGACATCAGCTCATGGCACTTGCAACGGGAGCGGATACATTTAAAATGAAATACGGACACAGAGGGGGCAATCATCCGGTCAAGGATCTTTCTACCGGACGTGTTTACATTTCCTCTCAGAACCATGGCTATGTGGTAGATATGGATAAGCTGGATCCGAAGGTTGCAACACCTGCCTTTGTCAATGTCAATGATGGCACCTGTGAGGGACTCAGCTATACAGGAAAGAATATATTCACCGTGCAGTTCCATCCTGAGGCTTGCCCGGGACCACAGGACTCCGGCTATTTATTTGACCGATTTATTACGATGATGGAGGAGAATGCAAATGCCTAAGAATCCCAATGTAAAAAAAGTTATGGTAATCGGCTCCGGCCCGATCGTGATCGGACAGGCAGCAGAATTTGATTATGCCGGTACACAGGCATGTCGCTCCCTGAAAGAGGAAGGTGTGGAGGTTATTCTGGTAAACTCCAATCCGGCGACGATCATGACAGATAAAAATATTGCCGACAAGGTATATATTGAGCCACTGACGGTAGATGTGATCAAACAGATCATTGAAAAGGAAAAGCCGGACAGCTTACTGCCGAACATGGGCGGACAGGCAGGTCTGAATCTTGGTATGGAGCTTGCAGAGTCAGGCTTTCTGGACAGCCACGGTGTAACGCTTCTCGGTACGACCGCAGAAACGATCCGTAATGCAGAGGGCAGACAGGAATTTAAAGATCTGATGGAGCGTATCGGTGAGCCGTGTGCACCGTCTCTTCTTGTTGAGAATATTCAGGACGGTGTGGATTTTGCCAATAAGATCGGCTATCCGGTCGTACTGCGTCCTGCCTATACACTGGGCGGTTCCGGCGGTGGTATCGCACATAATCTGGCAGAGCTTGAGAGCATTCTGGAAAACGGTCTGCGTCTTTCCCGTGTCGGACAGGTTCTGGTAGAAAGATGTATCAGCGGCTGGAAAGAAATCGAGTACGAAGTTATGCGCGACAGTGCAGGAAACTGTATTACCGTATGTAACATGGAAAATATCGATCCGGTCGGTGTCCATACAGGTGACAGTATCGTAGTAGCACCTTCCCAGACACTTTCCGATAAAGAATATCAGATGCTGCGTACTTCAGCACTGAACATCATCAACGAATTAAAGATCACAGGTGGATGTAATGTACAGTTTGCACTGCATCCGACCAGCTTTGAATATTGCGTGATCGAGGTAAATCCGCGTGTGAGCCGTTCTTCCGCGCTGGCTTCCAAGGCGACAGGTTATCCGATCGCCAAGGTTGCAGCCAAGATCGCACTCGGTTATACACTTGATGAGATCAAGAATGCGATCACAGGAAAGACTTACGCAAGCTTTGAGCCGACACTTGACTACTGTGTTGTAAAAGTACCGAGACTTCCGTTTGACAAGTTTATTACGGCAAAACGTACGCTGACAACACAGATGAAAGCAACCGGTGAGGTTATGAGTATCTGCACCAACTTTGAAGGCGCCCTCATGAAAGCACTCCGTTCCTTAGAACAGCATGTGGACTGTCTGCGCAGCTATGATTTCACGGAGCTGACAAAGGAAGAGTTGATCGAACGGTTAAAGATCGTGGACGACCAGAGAATCTATGTCATTGCGGAAGCCCTCAGAAAAGGCGTCAGCTATGATGAGATCCATGAGATCACTATGGTAGACCACTGGTTTATCGATAAGCTGGCAATTCTGGTTGAAATGGAAGATGCCCTGGAAAAAGGTCCTCTGACAGTAGAACTGTTACGCGAAGCAAAGAGAATTGAATTCCCTGATACGGTTATTTCCCGCCTGACAGGAAAGAGCGTGGAAGAGATCAAGAAGATGCGTTATGATAATGGTATCGTAGCTTCTTATAAGATGGTAGATACCTGTGCAGCCGAGTTTGAAGCTGCCACACCATATTACTACAGTGTATATGGCGGAGAGAATGAAGCGATCGAGACTAATGACCGCAAGAAGGTGCTGGTACTCGGTTCCGGTCCGATCCGTATCGGTCAGGGTATCGAATTTGACTTCTGTTCCGTACATGCGACATGGGCATTTGCCAAAGCCGGTTATGAAACGATCATCGTAAATAACAACCCGGAAACAGTCAGCACGGACTTTGATATCGCTGATAAGCTGTATTTCGAGCCGCTGACGGCAGAAGATGTGGAAAATATCGTAAACATCGAAAAGCCGGACGGCGCAGTTGTACAGTTCGGTGGACAGACAGCCATCAAGTTGACGGAAGATCTGATGAAGATGGGTGTTCCAATCCTTGGTACAAAGGCAGAAGATGTCGATGCGGCAGAGGACAGGGAATTATTTGATGAGATCTTAGAGCAGACCGGTATTCCGAGAGCAGCGGGCGGAACTGTCTTTACGGCAGAAGAGGCAAAGGCGGTTGCCAACAGATTAGGCTATCCTGTTCTTGTCAGACCTTCCTACGTGCTGGGCGGTCAGGGTATGCAGATCGCAATTTCCGATGCTGAGATCGAAGAATTTATGGCAGTCATCAACCAGTATACACAGGAGCATCCGATCCTTGTCGATAAGTATCTGATGGGTAAAGAGCTGGAAGTAGATGCGGTATGTGACGGTACAGATATCCTGATCCCGGGTATTATGGAGCACATTGAAAGAACAGGTGTCCATTCCGGTGACAGTATTTCCGTTTATCCTGCACCGACAGTCAGCGATAAGGTAAAAGAGACGATCGCTGAGTATTCCCGCAGACTGGCTAAAGCACTGCACGTTATCGGACTGATCAACATTCAGTTTATTTCTGTCGGGGATGAGGTTTATGTCATTGAAGTAAATCCTCGTTCTTCCAGAACAGTACCGTATATCAGTAAAGTAACAGGTATTCCGATCGTAGATCTTGCATCAGAAGTCATTATGGGCAAGAAGATCCGTGATCTGGGATATGAACCGGGTCTGCAGCCTGCAGCTGATTATTTTGCGATCAAGATGCCGGTATTCTCCTTCGAAAAGATCCGTGGTGCGGAGATTTCCTTAGGCCCTGAAATGAAATCAACCGGTGAGTGTCTGGGTATTGCAAAGACATTTAACGAAGCACTTTATAAAGCATTCCTCGGAGCAGGTGTGGATCTGCCGAAATACAAGCAGATGATCATCACCGTAAAGGATGCGGATAAGGGAGAAGCAATCGAGATCGGACGCCGGTTTGAGAAGCTCGGCTATACGATCTACGCAACACGTTCTACGGCAAATGCTTTGAAGGAAGCAGGTGTCAGCGCCAGAAAGGTAAACAAGATCCATCAGGAATCACCTACCGTTATGGATCTGCTGCTCGGTCATAAGATCGATCTGGTCATCGATACGCCGACACAGGGACGTGATAAATCAAGAGACGGATTTTTGATCCGCCGTACTGCGATTGAAACAGGTGTCAACTGCCTGACCAGTCTGGATACAGCCAATGCGCTTCTGACCAGTCTGGAAAATACAGATGCAAAGAAACTGACGCTGATCGATATTGCACAAATCTAAATGGGTTAATGAAGCAGTTGTTTTGTTGGGGGAAGCATGAAACAGAACAGAAGGAAAAAGAAAAATGATCGTCCAGTCATTCGCATATTGCTGTTGGGATTGGTAACACTGTCCATCTGTATGCTGGTCTGCCTTTCCCATGTCGTAGATGTGCAGAAATGTTTTATGCATATGAAGACGGCAGAAACAAGAAATAATATCAGTGATGCCAGCAGGTTTATTGATGATCAGACGACCAATACGCTGGAAATCGTGCAGCAGGCGGCTGCACTGATGACGGCAGATGGCAGGGCAATGACGGATGATAATATATTCTCGATACTGGAAAGGTACTCCATTATGGAGACCTTTTCCGAGGTCTATTACATTGATGCGGAAAATACGATATATCAGCCGGGCAGTGTGAAAAGGTTATTGGCAGATGCGGAAATCAGGGAGCAGCTGGAAGCCGGTGTAAGTAAGGTTTACGTGGATAATGTGGAAACCGGGGATGGATACAGAGGCTGTGTATTTTATATGGTACCTGTCAACCGTGGCTATGCACATTTTGGAGAACTGGTTGCTGTACAGGAAATCGGAGATCTGCTGCAATCTTCTTCCTTTCAGACGTTAGGAGAAGAGGGTGATGTGTATCTGATCGGTGCTAAGGGATCCGTTTATGCCAAAAAAGAAAAGAATCATGCACTGACAGAAGAATCGCCGGTTGAGGTATTTTTCAATTACCTGAGAAGCAGGGCGGGAGACAGTTATGCCGCGGGGAATATCAGTGATGTTGCAAGAAACATGCACAGGAAGCAGTATCAGAAAACATCCTTTGTGGATAAGGACAGTATAAACAATTATCTGGAAATAGAAGCAATTCCCGTTGTCAATAATTTTTATCTGGCTGTTGTGTATCCGGAGACGATTTACAGTGAGGATGTACAGCCAATCATTTTCCGGACATTGTTGACCTGTCTGACGATCATATTTATGATGTTTGTTATGTTCCTGTATATCTGGGGCACGACAAAGCATTCTAATGATATGATCTCGGTGCTTGCCTATGAGGATACGATTACGGGCGGCAAGAATGATAATTATTTCCGCGATGTTGCAGCGAGAGTGATCTGGGAAAATTCCAATATTCCGTATCTTGTTGTACGGTTTGATATTTCCAACTTCCGTTACATCAACGAAGCATACGGACATGCGAGAGCGGACGGACTTTTGAAGATTGTTGTGGAAGAAAGTGAAAAGATTTTTAATGGTATTGAGATCTGTACACGTATGAATGCGGATCAGTTTGTGCTTCTGGCAAGAAACGATCAGGAATTTGAAGCCAAGTGTGAAGATATGATCCAGTCGATCAACGAAAGAGCACGCGAAGATCTGGCAATTATGTTTCCAATCCGTCTGAAAAGAGGTATTTATCCGGTCAGAAAAGATGATACGGATGTAAATATTATCATTGACCGTGCAAATGCGGCACGGAAGTCTTTAAATGGAGACGAAAAGACGATGGTTGCCATGTACAGTGATAAAATCGTCAATCAGATGTACAAGGTGGATCAGATCGAGTCCGAAATGGAAGCGGCGATCAAAAATAAAGAATTTCAGGTATTTATCCAACCGAAATGGGATATTGTCCATGACAGGATTTATGGCGGTGAGGCACTGGTGCGCTGGATCAAAGCAGATGGTACCAGAATATTTCCGGATGAATTTATTCCGGTCTTTGAGAAAAACGGATTTGTGGAAAAACTGGATCTGTATATGCTCGAAGAAGTCTGCAAGAGACTCCGGGTTCTGATTGATTCCGGTTTTTCAATCTTTCCGATTTCCGTCAACCAGAGCAGGCTGCTTCTGCATAACCCGAATTATGTGGATCAGATCAAGAAGATTTTAAAACGTTATCGGATTCCAAACGGATATATTGAGCTGGAGATCACGGAAACGGTATTTCAGGATGAAAGAGAGACTATGATCACAACGATGAATCTCCTGAAACAGCAGGATGTGCAGCTTTCCATGGATGATTTTGGCAGTGGATATTCTTCCCTGAACATGCTCAAGGATGTACCGTTTGATGTTATTAAGATCGATCGTGAGTTTTTCAGTGAGTCCATTACTTCAAACTCCAGTATCCTGATCCTCAGAAAGATTATTGAAATGGCGGAAGGACTGGGAATCCGTGTTCTTTGTGAAGGTGTTGAGACAAAGGAACAGGTAGAACTGTTGAAACAGCTTGGCTGCTGTTATGTACAGGGATATTACTACGCAAAGCCAATGCCAATGGAAGAATTTATTACAACATATTGTAAATCCATACCGGATGGCAAAAAATATTATGATGATCTGTATGAAGCAGAAGCTGTGCAACGGGAAGAAAAACTCCTGAAGGAAGCAGAATCTGTAAAGACGCAGTCTGTATTCAGTGCAGTGGAGAAGTTTAAGAAAAATTATGTGGAAAAGCCGGTACAGGAGCGGAAAATGCCACAGACAAAAGGACCTAGGCTGTCAACAGAAGAACAAAAGGTTCTGATGCGGGAAGAGAGAAAGAGAAAGAGTAAGGATGCAGGGAAAGATTAATTATCAAAAGCTTTTGGATGAATTGCTCTTAGAGGAATCAATTAAAGGAAAACGGCTTTTGTTACATAGCTGCTGCGCACCGTGCAGCAGCTATGTGCTGACTTATCTGTCAAAATATTTTGCGATCACTGTTTTTTATTATAATCCAAATATATCGGAGCAGGATGAATACCGCAAACGTGTTGAGGAGCAGAAGAGACTGATAGCATTGTTGAATGAACAGCCGGATACCATTTATCCGATCAATGTGATCGAAGGGAACTATGAACCGCAGCGGTTTTATGAGACTGTCCGTGGCTATGAGGACTATGCGGAAGGCGGCGAGCGGTGCTTCCGCTGTTACAGGCTTCGCCTTTTGGAAACGGCAAAGCTGGCAAGAGAAAAGCAGTTTGATTTTTTTACAACAACGCTTTCCATTTCACCGCTGAAACGGGCAGATAAATTAAATGAGATCGGACTACAGTTGCAGCAGGAATATGAGGTTCCGTATCTTTTCTCGGATTTTAAGAAGAAAAACGGCTATCTGACATCCATCAGATTGTCGAAGGAATATAACCTGTACAGGCAGGACTATTGTGGCTGTGTATATTCTAAATTACAGCGGGAAAGAGAAAAGCAGAAAAAAGAAAAGGAACAACTGGAGGAATAGAAATGAAAGAATTTTTAGAGATTGTTTCGGAAGAAATGAAACAGGCATTTGAAAAAGCCGGTTATCCGGCAGAATATGGAAAGGTAAATGTTTCCAACCGGCCGGATCTGTGTGAACTGCAGTGTAACGGAGCCATGGCACTGGCAAAGCAGTTTAAGAAAGCACCGATCATGATCGCAAATGCGGTAGCGGATGCCCTTGCTGACAGCAAGGTATTTTCCAAGGTTGAGGCTGTTATGCCGGGCTTTTTGAACTGTGATATCGCAACGGAGTTCCTTGCTTCTTATCTGCAGCAGATGGAAGAAGCAGACAAGTTTGGTCTGGAAAAACCGGAAAAGATCAAAAAGATCGTGATCGATTACGGCGGACCGAATGTGGCAAAACCGCTCCATGTCGGACATCTGCGTTCTGCCGTGATCGGTGAAAGCGTAAAACGTATTGCGCGTTATATGGGACACAATGTGACCGGTGATATTCATATGGGTGACTGGGGACTGCAGATGGGTCTGATCATCACAGAGCTGCAGGAAAGAAAGCCGGAACTGGTTTACTTTGATGATGCTTACACAGGTGAATATCCGAAGGAAGCGCCGTTTACGATCTCTGAACTGGAAGAAATCTATCCGACAGCCAGCGGCAGATCCAAGGAAGATCCTGCCTATAAAGAAAAAGCAATGGAAGCAACGAAAAAGCTGCAAAACGGCGTACGTGGGTATCGTGCTCTCTGGGATCATATCATTTCCGTATCTGTCAGTGATCTGAAAAAGAACTACAACAACTTAAATGTACAGTTTGATCTCTGGAACGGCGAATCTACCGTGCATGATATCATCCCGGGCATGGTTGACTATATGAAAAAGGAAGGCTATGCACATGAGTCTGACGGTGCACTTGTGGTAGATGTCAAAGAGGAGACGGATACGAAAGAAATCCCGCCTTGCATGATCTTAAAATCAGACGGTGCTTCTCTTTACAATACAACAGATCTTGCAACACTGATGATGCGCCGTAAGGAAATCGATCCGGATCAGGTTATCTATGTTGTGGATAAAAGACAGGCGCTTTACTTTGAACAGGTATTCCGCTGTGCAAGAAAGACAAAGATCGTCCGTGATGATCTGGATCTTGTATTCTTGGGATTTGGTACCGTAAACGGAAAAGATGGTCATGCATTTAAAACACGTGAAGGCGGTGTGATGCGTCTGGAAAACCTGATCAGTCAGATCAACGAGAAGATGTTTGAAAAGATCACGGAAAATCATGAAGTGGAAGAGCAGGAAGCAAGACAGACCGCAAAGACGGTTGCACTTGCAGCGATCAAATACGGTGATCTTTCCAATCAGGCAAGCAAGGATTATATTTTTGATATCGACAGATTTACTTCCTTTGAAGGTGATACAGGTCCCTATATCCTGTATACGATCGTGCGTATCAAATCTATCTTAAATAAGTATGAACAGGCAGGCGGAAGTCTGGAAGAAACAAGCATCAAGGTGCCTGTCAACAAGGATGAAAAGGATCTGATGATGGTGATCGGCAGATTCCCTGCCATGGTCAGAAATGCTTATGAAGAACTGGCACCGCATAAAATCTGTGCCTATATTTATGAAATGGCAAATGCATTCAATCATTTCTATCATGAGACAAAGATCCTGACAGAAGAGGATGCGGATAAGAAAGCTGGTTATATTGCACTTCTGAAGCTGACAAAGGAAATTCTGGAAACTTGTATTGATCTTTTGGGCTTTGATGCACCGGAAAGAATGTAAGAATGATGAATTGGAAGATGTGGCAGAAATGCGTTGGGAAGATGGGGAAGAAACTCCCCATCTTTCTGTTTATTTTTATATTATTGTATGTGATCGGCAGTTTGATATGTTACCCACTGCTAACTAAAAGGCATGTGTTAAAACAGAAGGAAAAGTATGCGGAACAGGCTGCAAAAGAGTCTGTAGACAGGAGCGCATCTGTCCGCTGTCTGGATGACAATACGCAGGCACTTGTTTACAGACTGGCTCTGATCGAAAGTGCGCAACGGGAACTTATCATGACCACATTTGATATGAGTGACGGAGAAAGCGGTCAGGATCTGATGGCTGCCATGCTGCAGGCTGCGGATCGGGGCGTGCGCATCCGACTGATGGTGGATGGCATCAATGCATGGCTGAAGCTTGAAAAAAGTGATCTGTTCGGCGCTTTTTCCACGCACCCCAATATTGAGATCAGATTTTATAATCCGATCCGGCTGACAAAGCTGTGGAAGCTTAATTACAGAATGCATGATAAGTATCTGATCGCGGATGATACGGCATATATTTTAGGCGGCAGAAACAGCAATAATCTGTTTTTGGGAGCATACAGGGATACGTATAATATAGACAGGGATCTGTATGTGCTGGAGAGGACAGAAAAAAATGCGTCAGATGTTATGCAGAAAAAGGAACGGAATTCCTTGCAGGACATCAAGGCATATTTTGAGAAAATCTGGGTACAGCCCGATCAGAAAATATTCCGCAAAAAGGAAACGGAAAAGACAAAAGAAGGGCTTGCGCTGCTGCGGGAGCATTATAAGGAACTGCAGACTGCATATCCGGAAGCTTTTTCAGAAACTGAAACGCTTTTAACGCAGGATCTGATCCGGGTAGATTCCATTCAGTTCCTGCACAATCCATTGTATGCAGATGAAAAAGTACCGGTAGTCTATCAGCGGATCTGTCAGGAAATGGAACAGGGAGAAACTATTCTGATCCAGACGCCTTATATCATCTGTGATAAAGGCATGTATCAGGATCTGTCAGAGCTTTGCAGAGCAGGAAAACAGATCGAAATCATAACAAATGCGGTGGAAAGCGGGGCGAATCCATGGGGCTGTACAGATTATCTGAATGAGAGAAAGAGCATTCTTAAGACGGGAGCAGGCGTATATGCCTGTATGGCCGGGCAGTCGCTGCATACGAAAACAGTGCTGATCGATGATGAGACAAGTATTGTCGGGTCGTATAATCTGGATCTGCGCAGCACGTATCTGGATACGGAGTTGATGCTGCTTGTGAAAAGCAAAGAACTGAATAAACAGCTCAGAGATCAGGTAGCTGCCTATCAGGAGAAAAGCGCCTATGAAAAAGCCGGTAAACCGTCACGAACCGGAAGTCTTTATGAGAAGAAGGAAATGTCAGGCATGCAAAAGGTTATTTACAGTATCCTGCGTATCCTGATCCGGCCGATCCGGGAAGTATTATAAGATGCCTTTTCGGTAAGCGCAAGGATGCGGGCAGTCTGCGCAGGCGCTCGCCGGTGCAGATTTTTTATTGGCTGCGTTATCCGGTGCCAGATCAGCGAGAAACAAAACCGTTTTCAGGGGCTGCATACAGCCACCGGGCAATATCCGGATTTCAGACTGCGTGAGCTGCTTTAGATAAGAGGCAAGCTCTGCAGGATCGTCGTTTCCGATAAAATGCATACCGGTCATGACCTGACCGGTCAGCTGCTTAAGTGCTTCGCTCCATCTCTGATAGCCGTTTTCCAGAAGCAGCCAGCAGAGCTGGTCAGCAAGATAAGCGGTCAGCAGATCCTTTTTTCCAGTTTCGCCAAGCCAGGTATCGGTCTGCGTGCCAAGTGTCATGGCAGTCAGCATCTGTGTGCTGCAAAGCGGTCTGTAATAGACATGGACCGGGCAGGAGGACAGCTGTCTGGCAAGCTGCTGACAAAGCTGCAGCTGCTTTGCATCCAGTTTGTTTGTCCGGCAAAGCTGTAGAAGCTGTGTGTGACTGATATGACAGATCAGCGTGAGCATTTCTGTTTTGGCAGCGGAAAGAGCAGCGGAAGATGCAGGCTCTATATGTTGCGATTTATGTATAAGAGACATATGTGATACCTCTGTGCCTGAAAATAGCTGTTTTTTGAAGCAAACCTATTTTAGCACAGATCCGGTCAGAAATAAAATAATTTGGAATTCTTTCATTCATTGATTCCTGATCTGCTTGTGGAGTTTGTTGGTTTGTTAGATTTGTTGAAAAAAGTAGTTGAAAAATATGAGATTTTAGTATAAACTAGTATAGAATTATGACGTGAAAATTTTAGGAGGAATAGATTATGATTTCTGCAGGTGATTTCAGAAATGGTGTTACCATTGAACTGGAAGGCAATATCTATCAGATTATTGAATTCCAGCATGTTAAACCGGGTAAAGGAGCTGCTTTCGTACGTACAAAGCTGAAAAACATTAAGAGTGGCGGCGTCGTAGAAAAGACATTCAGACCTACTGAAAAATGCCCTCAGGCACGTATTGACAGAAAAGAAATGCAGTATTTATACGCAGATGGTGATTTATACAACTTCATGGATACAGAAAATTATGAGCAGATCGCATTAAATAAAGATGCAGTCGGCGATGCAATGAAGTTTGTAAAAGAAAATGAAATGGTTAAGATGTTATCCCACAATGGTAATATCTTTGCAGTAGAGCCACCTTTATTTGTTGAGCTTGAGATCACTGAGACAGAGCCGGGCTTCAAGGGTGATACTGCTACAGGTGCTACAAAGCCTGCAACAGTTGAGACAGGAGCTACTGTATCTGTACCGTTATTCGTAAATCAGCATGATGTTATCAAGATTGATACACGTACAGGTGAATACCTCTCCCGTGTATAATCATTCTGTTTATAAAGACTAGACAAGCTTTAAAGGCAATGGATTTGATCGATCCGTTGCCTTTTTTTGTTATGGCGACGAGGAAAATGCACGCATTTATGCGGTGCATTTGACGACCGCTAATCAGAGCGAGATTCGCAGAGCGTATCTCGTCTCTGTAATAGAAACAAAGTAATCATCAGATGCTGTTCATAGCATCTACCATTCAAATCTCAGGAGGAAAATATGCAAATCACAGAATTTACAAATCAAATGGTTACCCTTATCAAAAGTAAAGTAAGTACAGAAATGAAAAATGTACAGTCTCATACTATATGGAAAAATAATGGAATACAGGAGGAAGGAATCACATTGATCGAAAAAGGGGTGAATATCTCTCCGACTGTTTATATGCGGGAATATTATGACAGATTTCTGCAAGGAGAAACACTGCGTGCTCTGGCGGAGGAAGTGATAGAAGAACTGGAGCGCTGCAAGACATACAAAAGCATGGATATTTCGTTTTTCCTTTCATTTGAAAATGCAAAAAAGCATATCGTATATAAGCTGGTCAACCGGGAGAAAAATGAGGAGCTTTTAAAACAGGTTCCTTCTTTGTCTTACATGGATCTTTCCATGGTCTTTTATTATTTGCTGGAGGATATGCCATTTCATCATGCAACGATACTGATCCACAATTCTCATCTGACAATGTGGCAGATCACGAAAGAAGAGCTGTTCAGACAGGCATTGGAAAATACACCGAGGCTTCTGCCTGCAACGATCCGCAGAATGCAGGATGTTGTACGGGAAATGATGAAGGACAGACAGATGGAAGAGGATTTATTTGAAAATGAAATTCCAATGTATATTATGTCCAATCCGATCAAAATGAATGGAGCAGCGACGATGGCATATCCAGGGGTGATCCGGAATTTTGCGGAAACGATCCGAAAAAATCTGTATGTGATTCCAAGCAGTATTCATGAGGTAATACTTGTCCCGGAAAGTGGAACGGAAGACACGAACCTGAATGATATGGTTGCAGAAGTCAACCATACACAGGTGGACCCGAAAGAAGTTCTGGCGGATCATGTCTATTATTATGACAGAAAAGAGGATCATATGATCTCCTGCGTGCATGAAAACATATGCTACTGTTAAAATAACACCGGATGATGTATAATATACACAGACGCCGCGAACGGAGTTCGCATATAGGTGTGTTAGCACCAAAAAGAGGAGGAAAATCGTGGGGACATTTCAGTCATGTACGCTTTGCCCGCGCAATTGCCGGGTCGACCGGAGCAGACAGAAGGGCGTATGCCAGAGCAGCGATCGGTTAATGGTCAGCCGGGCAGCCCTGCATATGTGGGAAGAACCCTGTATTTCAGCAAAAGAAGGATCGGGGGCAGTCTTTTTTGCAGGCTGCTCCCTTCATTGTGTGTTCTGCCAGAACTTTCAGATCTCAAACGGTCAAATGGGGCAGGAGATCTCAAAAGAACATCTGACAGAGCTCTTTTACCGGTTACAGGAGCAGGGGGCGAATAATATCAATCTGGTCACACCGGATCATTATCTGCCGCAGATTGTCTGGGCAGTTCAAAAAGTAAAGAAAGATGGTTTTACGCTTCCTTTTATCTATAACTGCAGCGGTTACGAAACGTTGGAATCACTGCGAAAGCTGGAAGGATTGATCGATGTATATCTGCCGGATTTTAAATACATACAGCCGGAAACAGCACAGCGTTATTCCCATGCGGCAGATTATCCAAATGTGGTAAAGACTGCGATAGCGGAAATGGTGCGACAGACCGGTGCATGTGTATTTGATGCGCAGGGCAAGATACAGAAGGGTGTTATTGTCAGACATCTGCTCTTGCCCGGAAAGGTCAGAGAAGCAAAGCAGATCGTGCAATATTTGCATGAAACATATGGAGACAGGATTTACGTCAGCCTGATGAATCAGTATACACCCGTAGCGGCATTAGAAAATTATCCGGAGCTAACTCGTAAGGTTACCAGAAGAGAGTATGACAGGCTTGTGGATTATGCAATTTCCCTAGGTGTGGAAAATGCATTCATACAAGAGGGAGATACGGCGAAGGAAAGCTTTATCCCAATGTTTGGGGATGCATTGTGAGAAACAGAAAGGACAGTTATGCAGGAAAAGAACGAGAGATACAAGAAAGAATATCACGCAAAATATAAGCAGGATGAAAACAGAAAGACAGTACAGAAGAGCCGGTGCCCTTATGCGAAAAAATGCGGCGGATGCCAGTTTATCGATATGCCTTATGAAAAGCAGCTGGAAAGAAAGCAGAAAGAGCTGAAGGCACTGCTTGGCAAATTTGCGAGAGTCAGTCCGATCATCGGTATGGAAGATCCGCTGCATTATCGCCATAAGGTACATGCAGTCATGGGCTATGAAAAGGGAGAGCCGATTGCAGGTGTGTATCAGGAAAAATCACACAGACTGGTACGTGTTGATCAGTGTCTGATCGAAAACGAAAAAGCAGATGCGATCATCCAGTCGATCCGCGGGCTTTTAAAATCCTTTAAGATCAAAACGTATGATGAAGATTCGGACAGAGGATTGCTCCGTCACATCATGGTGCGTGTTTCGCATGCAACGGGAGAGATCATGGTAATCCTTGTGCTGCGTTCCCCAATCCTGCCATCCAAAAATAATTTTGCAAAGGCACTCTTAAAGCTGCACCCGGAGATCACAACGATCGTGCTGAATGTCAATGACAAGAAAACGACCATGGTGCTGGGACAGCGCGATATTGTATTGTATGGACCGGGCTTTATCTATGACAGTCTGTGCGGTGTCAGATTTCGTCTGTCACCACAGTCATTTTATCAGGTGAATCCTTTGCAGACGGAGATTTTGTACAGGGAAGCGTTGAAGCTGGCAAAGCTGACGAAAAAGGATAAAGTGATCGATGCATATTGCGGAATCGGAACGATCGGTCTGATCGCATCCAGACAGGCAGGTTCTGTGCTGGGAATCGAGCTGAACAGAGAAGCTGTCAAGGATGCCAAAGAGAATGCAAAGCATAACCAGTGTAAAAATATCGAATTTGCCTGCGCCGATGCAGGCGAGTATATGGTAGAAATGGCACAGGCGGGAGAAAAGGCAGACGTTGTCATCATGGATCCGCCGCGCAGTGGCAGTAATGAAGCATTCTTATCCTCTGTCTGCAGGCTGTCACCAAACCGTATCGTGTACATTTCCTGCGGCCCGCAGTCGCTTGCCAGAGATCTGGACTATCTGACCGCCCATGGTTATCGTACGGAGCGGATCCAGCCGGTCGATCTGTTCCCAATGACGGCGCATGTGGAGACTGTGGTAGGACTACACAGAAAGGATATGTAGAAATCCTTGAATTTACGCACTTTTCACAGGTTTTTAGATTTAATCATACCGGCGGAATCGGACGTAAAAAGGAGATTTCTCACGAGATTAAAGTTTCAGTAGTTATGGAACTGGTATGAGTGGACACAAAAATCTACAGTTAATATTTAAGGTTATTTCGGAGATTATTTTCATCAACAACTAAATATTAAAAGAGTCGCAAGACCGCTTGTTTTCAACATCTTTGGATGTGAAAGCATGCGGTCTTCTTTCTTTTGTCAGCTTTCATATCTAAGATTTCAGAATGGAGGAATGCGAGAATGAAAGAAATAAAGGAAATGTATCCATCATGGGGTGACGACCATGGTGTCAGGTTGGGAAACGTCAAAATCAGTGATTTACACGACTTTAAGGAACATCCTTTCCATGTTGTGGAAGACACTGCGTTGTTTGAACTTGCAAAGAGCATTGAGGATAAGGGAGTACTAGTTCCATTAATTGTTCGTGCTAATCCGTATGGAGATGGGTATGAGATTATTGCAGGGCATCGTAGGAAGGCTGCCTGTAAATGGGCAGGGCTTTCGGAAGTGTCGGTAATGGTTGTGGAAATGGATGATAATGAGGCTGTGATTGCTATGGTAGATAGTAATTTGCAGAGAGAGCATATTAAGCCAAGCGAAAAGGCATTTGCTTACAAGATGAAGCTGGAGGCAATGAAACAGCAGGGGAGGAGGACGGATTTAACTTCTTGCCAAGTTGGCAAAAAGTCCGTAGAAAATCCAACGTTGTCTCTTGCAAAGGTGGGATGCGGATATGATGAGAACGGCAGATGGCAAGTGACGAACGAAGAAGTTGAACAAATGCCTATTGATTCTAATAAACAGCTTGCAATGCAGCTGGGAGAAAGTCAGAGGCAGATTGCCCGCTATATCCGCCTGACCAATCTTATTCCTAAGATTCTGGATATGGTGAACGAAGGAAAGATTGCTTTTACGGTGGCTGTGGAGCTATCTTATCTGAAGGAAGAGGAGCAGTACGAGCTTCATGCCATTATGGATTTGGAACAGTGTACACCATGCTTATCACAGGCGTGTCGCTTGAAGGTAATGAGCCAGCACGGAACCTTGGATATGGATGCGATTTGTATGGTTTTGGAGGAAGAAAAGCCCAATCAGCGGGAGCAGATAAAGCTTCGTGCAGATGCATTGGCAAAATATTTCCCAGAGGATTATACACCAAAGCAGAAGACGGATTTAATCGAACAGCTTCTGAAGGAGTGGTATGAGAAGCAGGAATACAGCAAGCAGGAAAGCCTTGGCAGCAGTCGTGGCAGAGCAAGATAAAGGAATGGAGGTAGTAGCGATGAGCAGAGAATTATCAACTTATGAAGCAATGGGTGGCACTTATACAGAGGCGGATGGAGTGTTTTATCCGAATATTGTGGTTTCGGAGGAAGCAGATGTGTGGATTGGAAAATATGGTCTGTTATGGATAGATTATATGAAATCCAATCATGCAGAAAGGTACAGGCACCATATTCGTATGGGAACCTTGAGTGCCAGAGCTTTTGAGCTAAATGAAGAGGCTTATGAAATGCTGGAAGGAATCGTGAGTCAGTATCTGGCAAAGCATAAGCCACAGCATTCAGCTTCCACAATGGAAATGTGGAAGCTTCGGGAACAGGCAAAACAAATGGCGGAAGAGATCGTGTTAAGCGACATTGTTCGCCAGTATCATTAGAATTTGGAGGATTTTAGTATGAGAGAGATTAGAGAATACAATATGAACGGAACTATTATTTTGGGCGTGGATAATGGTTATGGCAATGTGAAAACCGCCCACAGAGTATTTCCTACGGGAATTATAAAGTGTGACAGTGAACCGGTGCTGAGTAAGGAGTATATCGAATATGATGGTTCTTATTATATTATTGGTGAAGGTCACAAGGGCTTTGTTGCAGACAAGCAGGAGGATGATGATACTTATATTCTGACTCTTGCAGCGATTGCAAAGGAGCTTGAGGCAAGAGGACTTACAGAGACTAGAATTCATCTGGCGGTGGGACTTCCTTTGAAGTGGGTACAGGCACAGAGGGAGAGCTTTAAGAAGTATCTGACCAGAGAAAGATATGTTTCACTGAAATACAAGAAGGTGGACTATCTGATTGAAATTGTGGATTGCACGGTCATGCCACAGGGCTATGCGGCTGTTGCAGAAAATTTGAAGGATTTCAAGGGAATGAATCTGCTGGTGGATGTTGGCAACGGTACTATGAATGTTATGTATCTGAATAACGGAAGACCGATTGAAAGCAAGTCATGGACAGAAAAACTGGGTGTGAATCAATGCTTTATTCGTATTCAGAATCGAATAATGGATAGGACTGGAACAAAATTACCAGATGAAATTATCAATGATTTCTTAAGATATGGCGATGCGGATGTAAGTGAGGCATATTTATCAGCGATGAAGCAGGTTGCTGAACAGTATGTACAGGGATTGTTCCAGAAGCTTCGGGATTACGAGTATAACGAGGATTTGATGAATCTGTATGTTATGGGTGGCGGTGCCAAAATGGTGGAAATTTTTGGAAAATACAATCCGGATAGGACAACCTATAATCATGATATTTGTGCAAATGCCAAGGGGTATGAATACTTCTGTTATATGATGCTTCGTCAGAAGAATCGAAAGTAGGTGGTTAGATGGCTATAAAGAATCACAATTTCCGCTTCAATGAGGAAAAAGAAGCGGAAAGAAAAGCATGGCAAATTCTTCACTCAGAAGAAGTGAAGGAGGACTTCCGCTCTCAGAATGAATTTGTTATAGCTGCCATCAATGATTACTATGCAAGGCATCTTGCTCTCAAACGAGATCCCTATCTGGAATCGAGGGAGAAGGAGGATACATTTGTAAAAGGAATTGTAGAGGCAGTAGAGCAAAAGGTACTTGATAATCTGCCGGGGTTGGCGGGCATGTATATGATGCAACAGCAGTCTCTTTTATCCGTGTTGGGATTACAGGGGATGGTGCCTGTACAACAACAGGTGCCAATGCCACAGATGGTAGCAGGAATGCAGATGTCAGGTCAGGTATCAGCAGCCGTACAAGAGTCGAAGCAAGGGCAAGAGACTATGGTTGGTGGAGATGGATGTGAAAAAAGAGATTACACTGAGGAGGATGAGAAAAAGTATCAGATAGAACCTGATATTAACGAGTTCCTTGATTTTAGTTTTTGTGGTGAATGATAGTAGATGGCTACAAAGCTTTTGTAAATAAAAGCGATGTAGCATCAGTTGTGAAAGAATATGTAGCCATAATTGCAGTAGGAATAAGTGGTGTCGGAAACGGCAAATTATGTAGCCAATTAAATACAGCTATTAGCTTTGATGAAGCCATGTATCTTTGCGAAGGTATGTGGCT
>OGQZ01000023.1_pt1 | contig 101814 bp, 99 predicted proteins | sample 1553321 | NCBI WGS metagenome assembly OGQZ01 (sample SAMEA2579958, study PRJEB22360) | human gut metagenome | reverse complement strand
AATAAAATGAGTCTCCGTATTTCGGAGGCTCATTTTTTATCTTAGCTCGCGGCCATCTCTTCAATTGAATTTCCGTGGATGACGCGCTCCGTCGTCTCTTCTTCGGGCTCTGTCGTCGCTTCGTATGGGGCTTCGCTCTTGAGATACGGGACATATAATGTCCTTATGGCCGGCCTTACCCAGCAGAATCGCTGCCCTTGCTGCGAATCTATCTGAGTTTTCGGCGTGCGTTCGGATATCCACAGTATCGGTCTTTTGCGATGAATGTACGAGGCTCCGAGCTTTATGTCATATATCGGATATGGCGTGTCGGCTATGGTGAGGTCTGCGGTGTAGAAAATCCTCATCCCCGGCTTGCATTGGAATTCGACCTCGGAAATCGCCGTGTTCCCGAGCGCGTCGGTTTTTCTCTTGATATTCAGCGGCTTGTTTTTGAGCTCCTGACCGTCTTCTTGAGTCAGGATGAAAAACGAGTCGTTGTTTCTGTATACCTGATATGTCATCAGACTTTTGTTTGCGTCGCTTTTCTCGAATTCAAGGCAGTCGGCGTAATTTTTTATATCGCCCTTCTTGGCGGATTCAATATCTTTTAGCTCAAAAGAACAGAGCAGCCGTTTCTTGCCGTCGTTATCCGTGACGCAGTATGTTAAATTTTCAAAATAATTATTTAAAGATATTGCAGATATCTTAATACATTTATCACCATTTACCTTAGTATGTTCATCCATAACAAAACTTAATACTTCAAATTCACTATATTCATAGTACCATAGCTTACTAGATTCATTATAAGTAAATCCTTTCTCTAATAGTTCTTTTTTAACTGTTTCTATCATATAATAAAGTTTATTACTTAAACGCATATGTGGGAATATAGTTCAAAAATATTTTATAAAAAATTTTGAATAGTATGATGATGAGAGCGTGAAGCACCAAACTCCAAGCCCCCCTCTTACCCCTTCGGGGGAAACACCCCCATTGTATAGTTTTGTTCTTATTTAAATTTGTAGTATTGTGGATAAATTAAGTATTTTTCAGATCGAGGATGCAAGTACTAAAGAGTACGATGCTATCCGTGTGAAACTGTTTCCAGGTGAAGACATTGAAGACGCTGTTATAGGCTTTAATCGAATTGTCTTCAAAAACAATCAGAGTTTGTTATACTCCAGACTAAAGAAAAAGCTTGGAGATGAAGATACCTGGGAATGTAATGAAAACTTTACTGATTGTGTAAAGGTTTCGGGTGAAGCTAAAAGAGTTGCTTGTCGTAAACACTATCGCTTTGAGCGTGATGCGAAAGGTAATATCAAGAAGGCTTCGCCTGAAAGAGTAATCAGTTTTGTTAAATTGGTTGCTTTTCGAGGCGATACAATTGAGTCTGAACTCCAACGATATCTCAATCAGATACCTGATAAGTTATTTTTAGAGGATGAAGAAGAGAAAGAGGGAGAGGAATAAATCCTCTTCCCCTCTTTTTACGGCATCAATCATCAACCATAAATAATCATTACATTTAATATATAGCGCATTGTGGAGTACATCGTCGTTTTGATGTTTATCATTCTTCATTTAATAGACAAATATTTTATTAAAGATGATAAATAAGGAAATACAAGACTATATTGATTATCTATTATTTCTTAAATATGATAGACAATTAGTATGGTCTAATACTACAATTGCTGAAATGTCAGATAAGCATTTAGTTAATGCTATAAAATATCTGGAACAACATAATCCTAATCATAATATGTTAGCAATAATGTATAAAGAAAGAGACTATCGATTAGGTTGTTTTCAATTTACTTAATTTCAATCAATAAAATTACACATCATGTCAGATATAGAATTTACAATGATTACTACTGCCATTTTACTATATGCTTCAGCTATATGCTATGCCATACTTCAGTACTTTGTTATATTGGTTCAGCAATATAACACCACTGAAAGTGCTGTTGTATGATATTGTAATGGGTGCCCACCCAGCCATGTAGTGATACTGTATCAATTTCTGAAAAAATACAGAAAGGCTATCACTACATGGTTAATATTAATGTAGCCATTCAATAGAATGAGAGTCCAAAGCCTCTATAAATACAGATGGATATTAATTTTAATTAAATAATTATCACAATGAAAGAGTTATATGTATTAATATCATGGCCTGAAATACAAGATTTTATGGAACATGAAAGATGGGAAGAGTGTATATTTTGCCAAGAAATAGAAGGACATCCTTGTCCTGATAGTACTTATGCAGTACCGGTAAATCTATACAAAGAAATCTATAATATACAATGAAAACATTAATAATAGCTACAATTCCTATTGTTTTTGCGATAGTTTGCTATATGCTATGTATATTATTACAGTATATAGACTATCGTAAAAAACGATTACCAAAAGAAAAATATAGTGAATTCTGTAAGAGAGTTTACACAAGATATTTATAGTTAACTGTCTTTTGAATATCTACTCCTCACAGTCGATTTCCTATATCGACTTATCATTGTGAAATGATTATTCCTCGCTAAGTAATAGTTAGTAAGTATGCGTTGATGCGCCAAGGTACAGGTTAGGAGACTTGTATACTGAACACTATTACTCTCACCTCTCCAAAGTAATGACAACCTCATCGTAGTTACTCACTCCTGCTTAATTTTATCGTTTATCGTTTGCCAATCACGTAAGAGTAACGGGTTTTGGAGTCCAGTATTATAAGACCAGTGGAACACTAACACATAGTAATATGTATAGCATACTGGCATAGAAGCTAATAGTCATTATTCTCTGAATATTAAATTCATAATATATATGGTTAGATTAATATTAGAGAACAAGTACGAAACCAGTTGGTTTCAACAGTTTCGATTTCTCAAAGCAGAACTCGAACTGAAACTACGAGAATGTATTAAATTGTTTTACCATATTAAAAAAGGAAGAACAATATTAGTACAACCTTGTAAAGATGAACTTCCTCTAAATTTAAAGCTTGATGTTTCATATCATAGATTAAAACCTTATTTCTATGTAGAAATGTCAGATATATCTTCAGTATTTAATAGTTTAGTTGATGCAAATCACTATACTTGTTATATTGTAGATTACTATAGAGGATATCGTATTTACATTTCTCGTACGTAAATTTAAAGAGTGAGTATTGCATTAATTCCTGTATTTGCTTTTACTCACTCTTTTATCTTGAATATTAATTTAAAACATTCATATTATGAAAATAGAAATCAAATTTGGAAAAGATTACACCTGTTGGTATTTAACTCCAGCTATTGGTATAGGGAATTTTAGTCTTTCTACTATTATTGGTATAGCTTTCTTATGTTTTAGTATAGAATTAAAAGTTTATAAATCATGAAAGCAGAACGTGGTAGTTTAATACAACAGCTTATAGGTAGAAAAGTAACTATCATAAGCCACAATTTAGTAGGAACGATCATATATATAGATATTGCTAAACACAGCAGATCTGTAAATATACTATTAAGGGTTAAAAGACTTGACAAACTGTCTTATAAGACTATTATTACTGAAGATAAAGAGATATCTCTTAGTCTTACAGGATTATTAAAAGACGTCAGGTTACATGCCTTAATATAATTCTTAAGCTACTTGTTGAATAATTATAGACTCTATCTCGGATGACATGTGAATGGACTAGAGATTAACTTAACCATAGTGTAGTAATATAATAGCAGCTTGGCGGCGTTAGTGAAATTATTACTATTACTATGGTTATTTATTATTAATGCGTTTAAATCAATTAAATCATGGGAATAAAACTTTTATTTAATTACAAGAATTTAAATCAAAAACTTCGCCAAATAAAAATTTTACAAACATTGTTTGGTTTAAGTTTAAAGGAAGCTAAATATGCTGTAGATTGTGGAGAATTTACCCTACAAGGTGAATATGATAAAAGCTTAGTTGAAACGATTAGAAGTAATTCTGATGCCAATATTGAAGTAGTAATACTTTCTCCACAAGAAACAGAAAAAACATTTCAACTAACAGTTTATTCACATCTACAAAATCTATTCCCTCAAGAATGTATTCTTCTTAATAAGAAAGAGTACGAGAAAGAGCGTAAAGAATTAATGAAATATAAATCTTTATACTTAGATCTCGTAGGGAGTATATACAGTATTATGAATACGTTTCCAAAAGAATAATTGATTTATATCAATTATATAGTTCAATTTTTATTAATTAATAAACGTTTATCAAAAAATGGAAAATGAACAAGGTTCAGGAGTCTTTAAAGGCTTCGTGTCGGTAGTATTAGTACTACTGTTAGTATGTGCAGGTATTTGCACTTACAAGTATATTAAGGGAGAAATCCCTGGTATTACACAGAATTCCACTACTGAGGAATTTATTGAGTCTGAAATGCAAGCTGTGCCTACAGTGGAAGAAGCTATGCAAGAATGGAATGATCTTAAAGAATCATCCAGGTGTTACGAAGTTTATAGTAACTTTCCACCAGCAATAATGCAAGCATTGTTTGAAAAATTGGGTACGCAAGAACCTGTAAAAAGTTATGTATATGAATACGAACGTAATAGGGAGTATTACATATCATTACAGATTGCTAAACAATTAGAAAAACAAGGACTTGATAACCCTGGAGTAGATGGAAAAAGGATTGAAGGAGTAGAAATAACTACAAAGTTAAAAGAAGAAAAGAAACCTGAGAAGGTACCAATTCCAGCAAAAGCTGCCAAGGATACAATAGTGTATCAATAACAGTTTACAACTTCATTATTTCTTCAGTGGCTGTACTTGCATGTGAATGTAGGTGCAGTCGTCCTCAGAAAATGACAAACCTGTGGGGCGTAAGTAACTAAGTAGTAATACTATAATGTCAGTATGTAGTATTACACTGAAACTGACTGTTATGATCGTGCGGACGTAAAAATCAGGTAGATGATAAGAATTGTACTGACAATACAATTCTACTGTATCTTAAAACAAGTTTTGATAGTTAAATTTTCCTAAACCAATCCTCGTTATTAGGTAAAATTTCTTTTTGTTTATGTATTGCTACAACAATACCCTCACTGTTCATTCGTTATTTGCATTGTAGTTGTAGATACAATGCCGTCATCAAATGTCAAATTTAAAAACAATCCAAAAAATGAAAGGAATTGTATTAATTGTGATGCCAGATGCATCACAACACGTAGAAGTGAAAATACCTAATGGTATTGCTCCTGCACAGTTTGATGCGATTATGAATCGTATTAAGCACGACTTCTTTACGACAGTAAAACCACAAGCTGATGCTGATTCATTAGTTGTTACAACTTATGATGAAAGTGAAGCAAATGCTATACTGTCAAATGCAACATCTATTAATGCTGCAAAAGTATTAATTGACGTTGTAGGTAATCCTCAAGACTCTGATTGGAGTGGAAGATTCTTTACACTCTATGGTAACGGAGATCCGAAAGTAGCACAGGCAATCCTATTCTTAAAACAGAATATGGATGCTTCAGCACAGAATTATCTTAAATCTAATGGTTTAGGATGGTTATGTGACTTCTTAGGTCTTGGTATAACCAAATTTAGATTCTAATGGGAAAGACATTTAAAGACATGAAAGCATCCAAATCTTTACGAGAAAATAAAAATTCTCATAAGAAGCGGATGCTTCCTTACAAAAGAGAGAATAAAAAATATGATGAAACTCGCCAGTAACATCAAATATTTTTATTATATGGTGGTTATCCCCAAGAAAGTGTAAAAGTCCAGAGTCCTAAGACAAATCAAAGCTATATGAAGATATATAGTACGTCGATAAAGTAGTTGGGATATTGTCGAAATAAGTTAAATGAATAAGACAAACACTTTCTTTTTATTCGCATCTTAAAACAATCAAATATGAAAAGTAAAAAGAAATTATTTTTGTGGTTATATATATCACAAAATAGTAAAGTACAGTTTGATCCTTACAAGAGTTCTGTAACTCGAGTAGAAATAGAATGTACTTTTAAAAAAGTGATACGTGATAAACATTCACCAATTGTAGAGTATACTTATACTCATCCACGACTTAATAAAAAGCTTACAGGTATAGTACCTATGGCTTTATGGGAGGCATAATATGATAAGAGAGATTATAGAATATATAGTATTCTTTATATGGATCTTTGGCTTTGTTATGTCATATGCGTTTGGTGATATTCCTGCGATACTATATATCGTAATCTCTCTTATAATTATGTGTCGTATTCATATACGAGGCTTAAAAAAACTATTTTTATTAATAATTAAATCAATTAATTATGCGGACAAAAAACAAGATTACACGAGAACAACATCGTGTAAAGAAAGTACAGAAACAAGAAAGTAAAGTCTTGTATTTTGCACAAGATCCTCAGGTAAGTTCTCGCATCCTTGCCGTTCTCCATGTTGGAGCTACCAAAAGTGCTGTTCCTTTGTATGAAAAGAAACAGGGAACAAAAGACATCTTTGTCTATAATAAAAAGACAAAGAAAAAGGAAAAGAAAACAATTACCACAAGTATTCATGTATTTAATGGACAAGCCATTAAAGAAATTGAAAGATTTAAGGTAATTTGTGGTTCAAACGGTAAAATGGGAACTTGGTACAATACTATTTCTGGTGTACGCGATGCCAGAGCTGGTGTTGAAGTTTCTGAAGCTCAAAAGTTCTGTAGAACTAGAGTGGGCAGAAAACTAACAAATGAAGAATTTCTTAAATTGTATCCGCAGCAATGTAATGCATTTAAAGAAATCTTCAAAACAGAATATAATAACCTTATTAAAAAGTAAAAAATATGGGTTGGATTGATGAACTTATTGAAGCTGAGTTTGCCTCTGGTAAAGATCCACCAAAAGATCCACCAGAAGAAAGAAAAAGTAAAATTAAAAAATTAATACGAGAAGAATTAAATAAAAATCCAGTATTATCTAATGTCTTAAGAGAGAATAAAGCTGAAGGTAAATTCATAAAAGAATATACAGACAAAATTATTCGTTATAGTTGGTCCGACAGAGCAGTAAGAGAAAATATATGCTATAATATTAACTCTGAGCGCCCTATTGATCTTGCATTCACTTGGAGAAATACTAAACAAGGTCATGAATACTGGAGAAAAATTAATGATATCGTAATAAACGAATTATCCAAATAAACTTTATTTATTAACAATTAAAATTATCAAAATTATGAGCGAAATTAAAGACGAAATCCGTAATGGTAGAATCATCAACAAAGAAGTAGTAACTGCAGCAGCTGAAGAACTGGCTAAGAAACGTAACGCAAAATTGACAAAGGAAATGATGCGTATTGCCGTTGACTCTGAATTCGAACGCAAAAATGCATTGTTGAATTTGCAGCGTAATCGTGACGAAGAAGATCCAATCAAAGCTTGTTTGAAGGCCAAAGAAGCAAATGAAATTGCAGTAAAAGAAGGAAAGATGACACCGGAAGAATTTCGTGAAGCAAATCGTAAAGCCGATGATGAAAAAGCTAAAGCTTTACGTAGTATTTATGATGAATACTACACTCTGCGTAACCAGTTGCAGAAGCAGTGTTATGACGTCCTGAATGATTGGGATGATTAATAACAACTCCGAACCTGTGCCGATAAGTACTGTAAAGCTTATCAATTAATATTAGTGTCTCTACAAATGTAAAGACACTAATACTAGTTAGTGCCGAAAGTTATTAAACCGAATGGATTTAGTAGGTAATTAAGTTGAATTGACAACTTCCCTCAAGTGCTATATGCCGTAGGGTGGAAAAACAACGTGCCACTGATCATGTGCCGAAGATCATTACTATTGTTTTAGCTATTGTATTTTATGTCCTGCATAAAAACAATAGGCTCTACTTATAGAGTTTTATAGTAATGGTTATCAAAACACATATAGAAATTGTGCTTTATGCCGAAGTTTTATTTTTAATATATAGTATAAATGTTAAGTAAATCATATTACTATGCTGCATCTAATTTATATGATTTTTAAAATATTTATACAAACTTCAATTTCTATCAGTCTATCAAAGGCACACAATCCTAAGTAATATAATGCTTTATGCTTAAATATTATTTATAGAAGAGAAAAATGTGTAATAACATATTCTATAAGAAAAAGCGTCTTTAGACGGCAAAATGGGTATAGGATCAATTAGTACAGTCGCCCTATAAAGAATATTTAGTATTACTTAGGATAAACTCTTAAAAATTCACAATTATGGATTGGACAAGAGAAGACTTAGAAAATAAGTCAAAAGAAGAACTTATAGATATCATTATGAACATTCAGGAAGATTTAGAGTATTTTCCAGATCTTTACGATGGTACATATGATGACTATGAGGAATAGAGAGTAAGGAGAGAAATCTCCTTACTTTCACGACCTTTTGGTTCATATTATTAAAATTATTAAAAGTAGATATTCATAGTATAAGAACTGTATTGTGTCTTATTAGGCTTATTAATCATTGTTAGGACGAGGGTTCGACTCCCTCCAACTCCACAAGAGGATGTCTTACTATTATTACAACCCAATGTAATATGAATATTCGTGTATAGCGTAGCTTCTCTTAATTAGAGGCAGTGATAATATCATGTAGGCGCAGAAATGTAAGAACCTCTGGTTTTGGGGGAAAGGTTACCTTAAACACTACCTGAGTTTGATAGTAGCTCTAAAAACTATATATGACGTAGGAACAACGTATGAAAATGACTTATTTAGTAGGTAGGATCAACCGAACTCTCTAGTTTAAAGAAAAACGAAGAGTATGCTTGAAGGTAATAGAATACAATCTATGAGAATATATAGAAGATCAAACGGGGTTGCATGGTTTTGACTAGCAATTAGAGAGATAAGATAGGTTCAACATTGTTTTATTAAATGGCAACACTATGTTTGTCACTGATTATTCTTGCGTAGCGTAAGAATATGATGCGTGCTAAATACGAAAGTTAGGGATACTCTTTAGTTCAACAGGTTAGAATCGTAATTTTATTACGGAATGTGGGTTCGAGTCCCACAAGAGTAACAATTAACTTATGTTTAATTTCTTAAAAGTAATCAGATGAAAAAGATGACTTTAAGCCAATTACATGGTAATCTAAAGACTTTCAGTAAAGAATTTATAGGAGCTGGAAGTAGAAATAGTGTAGTTGGATTGTATCGGAAACTTATTGAGTTAGGAGCAATTCCATCCAGTAAGGAAAAGGATAACAGTCTTATTAGCTCTAAGCAAAAGATTGTTATTCTATGTGTTAACGATGGAATTAGGAGTAAATTCGCTCGTATCTCATTGCATGAAAGATCATGGTGGGATTATTGGCATAACAAAGCACACAAGCATTGTAAGCCAGCTTATATTACTTACAATGTACCAAAACAAATGAGTACAGTAATAAGTAACTTAAATATTAAAGAATTAGAAACCCTAATCCCAGAGTAATATGGAACTATCTTATTGGATTTATTTTAAACCAGGTGAAAAAGATAAGCTTAAACAGATTATCGATGAAAATCCTAATCCTTTAATGGCAAATATTGCTATTCAAGAGGAATTTGGTGTATCACTCACCGAAGCTGAGAAAATTATTGAGGTGTATAACAATAAAATTAACAAAACATGTCATCAAGAATCATAACGCTTAATAAACCAGGTTTATATGTTGCAGAACACAATTCTACCGGTAAGCAATTTTTAGTAAGTATAGGTGGTGAATTACCTATGTTACGTGTAATTAACATAATCAATTTATCTGATTTTACTGGTGGTGTTTATGCTAGTGACGCAGATAAACGAATATTACAAAATGACATGGAAGCACATCCTAATACATATACTTACACTCCTATTCAAATTAAATTAGAAAAAAAATCTGAGGATGTAAAAGAGGATGTTCTTGATTTATCCAAATATTCAACATTAGTTGAAAATAAGGATAAATTATTAGAAATGGATGATAATATGGCAGTTATTAACATATGTAAAGATGAAGGTCTTGACGTAGCCACTGCCACTGAGATTTGGAAACAATTCAAATTATCATTACGACCGTGAATGCAGATGAAGTAAAGAAACATATTTACGATAAATCTGCAAAGCTATCACAGCAGTTTATTGACTTCATTAAACATGAAGGTGTTCCTGATTATTTATTACCATTATTTGATAATAATAGTGGTTATAGATGTGATTGGAACATAATAGGTGGAGAAGAAGCAAAAGAATATTTTAAATCTTATTATAAACCAATAAGTGATAAATTTATTCTTAGCTTAGAACAAAGAAAAAATGTACAAACTTGGTTATATAGAGTTAGTACTAAACTTTTTCTACCTGAATTGATGGTAGGAAGTCCTATCGCAACCGATAAAGTACAGCTACGAATAGCTACTTCTTTAATCGACAAATTAAACATTCCAAGACAGTATCAGGATTATCTATTTGATAATACTATATATTGTTTTTGGATTCGTAAACGAGCATATGATACTTTCTTTTGGCAAGAAATAGTACAGCTTCCGTTTGCGCCAGATTATCGTTTAAATATTAAGTATTAAATGATAATAGGGTAAGAGAGATTGGGTTCTCTCTTACTCACTAATCCGTAGGCCTATGAAAGAAGAAGAAAAAATTCTAATTGAAAAGGCGAAGCACGGTGATGAAAAGGCCTTTAAGCAATTGTATGATAATTATTATCGTTTAATACGATATATTATATACAATGCAATAAAAGATGAAGAAGCAACAGCTGATTTATTATCTGTTACTTTTACTAAGGCCTTCAAACGTCTCGATTATTTTGTTGAAACTATTTCTTTTGAAGCATGGTTAAAAACTATTGCAGTAAATACAGTCATTGACTATATTAGAAAGAATAAGAATCAACAAGATAATATCTCTATAGATAATGAGGATAATACAATTCAAATATCTAGTGATAACGATCCCGAAACTGATTTAATTAAATCAGAGTCAATAGATATTCTTAGAATTGCATTAACTCGACTTAGAGCCAAATATAGGAACCTTCTAGAACTCAGATATTTTGGTAATCTAAGTTATGAAGAGTTAAGTGCTGAGCTTGGTATACCGGTTGGAACTGTAAAGTCTGACTTAAACAAAGCTAAGCATAGACTCAAGTATTATTTTCAAAAAATTTCAAAAACTAACAAAACATGACAACATTCATTGTATCTATGCTAGTAATTATCGGTATTGTTGCAATTGCACGATATTACGGTAGTTCGTCAATGGCAAGCAATTTATTGCTTACTTTGGCATTTTCTGTTGTCGTGGGTCTTGGTATTCAATTTGCTACTAAGGGAAACCATAGTAAAAAAGAGAATACTAAGGTTGAAAATTCCATTGCAGTTAGTAATCCTGTATCCACACAGTCTGTTTGTACAGTGTTGGAACCTGTAAAAACTAGCCATTCTGGGGCTGTGAGTCAGGTACAGGATTATAAAACTGTAGTAAAGGAGTTTCCACGATTAAATTCCAAAAAGCTTGCGTATACTGAACGCATAGCTCCCCCATTCCCAGATTCATCCTAGATGAATATAACGGGATCACATTATTAGCTTTATAAAATAATTTATTAACTTTTAATATTCGAAAAGGCGAATTAAACATTATCAAAATGGGAAATAATAAGAACAAAGGTCAGAAGACTGACGATAAAACAAAGAAAACTACTGCCGCTCCTGCGGCTGCACCGGCTGCACAAACTAAGAAAGAACAGCCGAAGACGGGATTAAAGGAAGATAAAACTCCTAAACCCGCAGCTCCTACAGCTCCTAAGAAAGAGGAAAAGGAGACAAAAAAGCCTACTACTGATGCTACTGGTACAGTAGAAAATGTAGCAGCAGAAGAAGTAAAGAAACCTGTAGCTTCTCCGTTAGAATCACCTAAAGTAGATTCCCTGATTTCACTTATGGGTCCTAATGATCTGATGGATGCGAATCATGCTGCAGAATTCTTATCGGCGCTTGAACGTCGTACTGCCCGGATGGATCGTAGTAAACCTATTACGATTCAGATGGAATCCATGCTGGATTACAATATGATGTGGTATGCTGTACGTTTGTCTGTACAATCATTTGCACAGAAACGTGAATGTAATATGCTTACGCCGAATGATGAACTTATTGTTCAGCAAGCCATTGATACGGCTGCATCTATGGGTGTTGCTCTTGAAGCTCATCCTACAGATGATCCCAATCAGATGCGTCTTGAATTTAAGGATATTTCCCCTGAAACAAAAGCAGCAGCTGATGCAGAGAATGCCGCATCAGGTTTAGCTTCAACAGTTAAACCACCTAGACATGTAAAACTTACCGAAGAACAGATGAATCCCCTGAATTGGAAGAATGATGATGAAGCGAAAGCTGCAATCACTCAAGATCTTCAAGAATCAGGAGAAACCCCATCTAATAAATTCTTACGCATCTTGGGTAAAATCAAGACATATCGTGAGAATACTACGGAAGATCCCGTTCAGAAGGGAATCTGGAGTAGTGCTAACTTGGGAACTCTTGCAAAAGAGTATTTCAACATTATCGGTAAGAAAGGTATTGTTGTGCTCTCTGGACTCATGTCTTCTACCACAACTTCGTTGAAGTTAGGTCAGACTATGATCTTTGCACATTCTCTGTTACGGAAGAATATGAAAGGTTTGAATGATCAAGATGTAGTAGACTTGATTAAAGCATTTATTGAAGTAATGCACACAGACTCTACGCAGCCTATCGAACAAGATCCTTGTGTAGTAAAGGGTATTTTGGCTCCAACTCGTGATACGTTTGTACGTATTGCGTTACAAAAGCCAGCAGAAGACGAACTAATGGATTGGTTCAAGAAGATTATGGGACCGTTCTATGATATCTATAAAGATGAAGTAGGTTCTAAATCTGATGAAGATTTTGCTCTGAAAGCAGCAAATAAGATGATCGAAATACGTAACATGTATGTCGATAAAGAAGCTGCATTCCCGCTCTTTACAAAAGAAGATTTCAAGGCTGTAATGGGTAAATAACCTATTATATCAAATGAAAGGTAAATTTGCTTATTTAGCAGTATTTGTTGTAGGTCTTATTATGTCCTACAATACTAACATTTTCAAACCCGAAAGTGTTACGGCAACAGAAACCATTAAAACGGTTCAGTTACCCCCAATTCCAGGTAATTTTAAACTTAACCTGGATTTAGAGACAGGTAAAAGTATCGTGGAAAGTAATATACCCGTTACAAGTACTGATATAACTGTCAATCACCCCACGAAAATCGTGGAAAAGGTAGTGTATAAAAAATCTAAACCCAAAGTAGTATATGAAACAAAAACTGAGGTACAAACGAGACCGGTAATGTTCACTCTACCAACTCCCCGCTCTCACAAATTTGTACCTGAGTATCCTAAAAGTGTAGAGAAATGAAGCAAAAAATAACTAAAACTAATATAGTATCATTAATTGGTATTATTTTATTCTACTTATTTTGTTTATTTTTTGCTTATTGTATTAGTGATTAACTATGTGCTTACCGTAGAATGGCACCGGGGAAAACGAGTCTCTCCCCCGTAGTAAGAAGCAGGGCATTATATATAGTGGTATTGTAGCTGTACACTCTAAAAGCAATAAGACAGCATATATATATTAGGAATATCAAAGGCCAAGAGGATTCGTATATATAGATAAGTAATACAGGATATGAGAATATGATAACAGCTAACACTGTGATTCAAAAGGTAATATGATAGCTTACTATGGATTTATTACTTTATCCGTGAAGAATTAGTAAGAAAATGGGATAGCGTGCTAAACCCATAAAATCTCAGAGAACCGTCTGGCGGAGATTTAAAAAACGCGATCTAGGTCAGCAGACACGAAGACAAATTCAGCAAAGGTATCGGCATCCTAAAGTAAATATAGTTATGAGATATATTTATGAGTGTATTGAAGTCTACACAAAGGAGAAACCTATGTCCGTGGGTACAATCATGTACGAAATCAAGAAGGGACTAAACACGAGTTGCCCCTTAGTAAATATCCAAAAATTTACTAAGTTTTGACTCCTGACTAACGTTTCTGGGTGTGTCCAAAGCATCCATTCTGAATCTATTATTGGAAGATATAGATAAGATAAAAATGCTACTGTAGTGTTCTCTACAAGGTACCAAATGGTTTAAATTGGAACGTATGTTTAAATACATATAAAAGTAGGTATGAAGGCAGAGAGATTAATCGAGGGTGCTATTAGGTGCTACGTAAAGAAGTAAAACGGTACGATTCCGTAGTCTTTTACTCTAAGAAGTAAAGGATAATAGTTTGTATTATTACTTTAGAACATATGGCTGAGAGGCTATGATCCATACAATGAACTTTAAATTCATTAAATATAATAAGAATTCGAGACTTTTATTATATTTAAGTATGACAGATTATCCGGATTAGGTGCCAAACCTATACTTAATAGAACGATTAATACAAATGTGTCAGTGTTTGCTTCAAGTTATGACACAATAATATATGGAAAGAAGCAGGTTGTAAAAGTGTCCTATAACACTACTACAGAATAACGACACCCTTTAGCAAGGTGGTTACTTCGCAAGAAGTGAGAGGGATCTCAATAATTTACGTTATCGAAAAGTTAAATACGCCGGTAGAAACACCGTTACCTGAGAAGAAAGGTAGAAGTTCAATCAGATCTCAGTCGGCTTTCCGAGAGATAAAAGGCGAAAGTTGGGCTAATGTATAGTCAATGGGCTAAATTCAAGTCTGTTAATCCAGAGAAACGTAAATGTTATGACATTTACCTGAATCCAACGATTCATCACTGGCCCGAGAGTTAACGTCACTCTTAAATAAAAGCGAGAATAACATGTTTAACCTAAGTAGTGGCTACGCCCACGAAATAATAAATCCAGGGGAGTCCCCGCTAGGGATAGTAGAATCTGCTGTTGTATAGTAGTATATGTTTCCTGACTGCGTCCTTGGCAAGCCAACCGTTATTGCTAAATAAAACTAATAGAGTATATTGCGCAACAATATATGTTCATTAGAAAGCGTTTCATGAATCTTCATAGACTGGATACCTGTCGTGCGGAAAGAGTAGTGAAAAGTAGGTGGAAGTCCTCAATATTCGTGCTTGTAAAACAATCCTATGGACGGTTATATAATAATATATATTATTGTATGTAATTCCGTATAGGAAACTTAAAACCGTTGCTGCATTTGTAGGGCAGAACTAGTTAAGTAACGTTAGAAAACGACCGTATCTGTAACGGATTCGATAAAGTGGTAAATATTAACTTCTGGGTAATCATAAGCTACATGACAGGCCAATCTGCATGTGCAACTGTCTTGCAAACAGTTACTTTGTATTTGTGATTACTTGCTGAGATTAACCCCGAGACGCCGGGAAATACTAAGTTAATATGATGAGCAATAGTTCCTTTCTCTTAAGCGTAAGAGAATTGTAAAATCTAAAGTAATGGTATTATAATATGTATATTAAATGTCTTAGATCTCATTAGTCTAAAGAAAAAGCTGTGCAGTATCAATAGTATGATAAGCTATTAATTTATTATATGTAGACACTCGTATAAGTAATATTAATTCTGGTATCCGAACTACTTTGTAGAAGCAAGGAACGCAGAAAGGAAGAGGAAGTATCTACCTTGATTTCGATGTAAGTAAATCATTAATATGAAGATTATGCGTTTAAAACGAAAATATTTATACTTTGTAAAGGATTGTACTTGAATGTACGTAGACGATTAGACATATCCTCTATATAATAAAATCTATACAAAGAGAGCAAAACTCGTTAATTTAAACTCATAAAATATGTAAATCAATTGTTTAACATCTCCGTAGGTGGAATCAACCACGGAATCAAAAAAGGAATTTAAAAATGGATAAATCAGTTATTTTGGCATCACAGTGTGGTGCATCATTAGGTAAATATATTCTCACTATAGAGAAGAACTCAGTAGATCCGAATTATTCACGGAAAGTACAGAACAATGAATTACGGACTAGTCAGCAGATTAATCTGTATTCAATTAAACCTATTAAGGTTAAAATGGCTCAGGAAGTAGAAAGTGCTGAAGGCACTAAATTTGTAGAGTATAACGGCGATTCGAAGTTACGGCTTCAGATTTCCGGTATTAACGACATTGCGGATATTATCCCGAAGCCCAACGCAGAAAGCGTAAAGAATGCGATTACTCGGTTCGAATCAACAGGTGAGATTACAATCTTTATTGATTATCCGGCATTGACAAAAGAAATCGTTGCTCTGAATATGGAGTCACGGGCTAAGCTCACAGCATTTGTCAATGAACAGATGCGGTTCATTAAAACATTTGAAACTGCAAACGAAACTGAAATTGCTGCTTGTAAGACGGCAATGGCCGCTGAAGGTATCGAAATTAACAATTATTTCGGATAAAGTAAACTATGAGTACGCCTTTAACGAAAGAAGCGTTCCTAGACCTTCAGCATATGTTTGCTGATAAAGACTTTATATCTTTGCTATTTATGGATGAGAAAGAAATAGCTAGATATATTCATGTCGAAAAAGACGGTAGTGTAACGTTAGGCAGAACAAAATACAAATTTATCAATAGACTCTTTAAAGATGAGAAAGTATTGAGTACTAATGATATTTGTTTACGGCTTATTAAAGTCATTACTGGAAAAGGAGGAACGCGAAACAATGAAGCTTTTGATTGTCTTGTAAAAGATTTTACTAAAGCTTTAGATAAAGGAGATTACTCCTATGCTATTACTCGGATATTTATTGGTTATCGTCTAGGATATCTAAACGATGTTGCAGCAATGCAAGCTTCTTCGGAAAAAGGTGAGGTAAGACTTCCGAATAAGCGAGTATTGGTACAAGATGGTTTCGGAGATTTCTATGCGATTAAAATAGGTAAGTATCCTAGTTAATTAAAGTTGACTATTCTAAAGTAATAAGAGTATTAAACATATAATAGCAGATGTAACGCAAACAATGTAGAAAATATAATTATTACTTTTCAAGATATATCAAAGGACTTGCAGATGTAAGTCAAGTCCTTTCTCTTATATCTTATAAGGCTATGATAATGTATCTGTAATGGATACTAAGTGAAGGAAAGCTTCAAGAATAAGACGAAGATGTCATATCGGGATGAACATAGCCACAAAGTACAGGTAGTTGATCATATTTAAGTATACTTTTATGTTTAATCAATTAAAATCAAAAGTATATGAAGAAAATTAAATCAACTGAAATTATTGAAAATCGTAAGAAGTATGACAAAGAGATTAAAAAGATGTGGAATATTATTCGTACTGAAAATTTGATCGATAAAAACGCTACACGAAATTACGATATGAAAGCATTGTTGGATACAATTACAGAGATGTCCAATAATCGAATTCAGACCAAGCTGGATTCAATTGCTATTAATCTAGGTTTTAAGAGTCGTAAAGACTTTCCTAAAGAAAGTATTTATCCTATCATTTATACTCTATCTGAAAAGAATGAGTATTTAGTTCAGTTGGGATCTATTCCGACTATTAATCCTGGTTTAAAAGCTAAACTTGGTAAAAAGAAATTGTTTAAAACTGAAGAAATTACTGCAGATTATATTACTAAATTAAAGAATAAACTGCAGCTGGAAATCAATGCTCTGAAGAAGAAGCTTGAAGATTTCAACAGTAATGCTGAAATAGATATATCTACTGCATATATGTATTTAGCAGCATAAGGTAAACTGGTCTCCGTAAGTTATTTTTAAGGTTCAGCATCTCTATTTATAACTGTGAACTATTCTAATAGCATAAAGTAACATTAAAATAACGAGTGGCAAGTGGGGTTCGAATCCCCGGAGACCAACAAGTCTCGAAATATTAATATTAACATTTAAAAAGTAAAGTCATGAAAAAAGATATCAAATCTCAAACAATTGACAATTCTACCAAAAAATATCCGGTAGAAAGTAAAACATGGAAGTCTGATGTATATCAGGCTTTGAAATTAGGTTATAAAGTAGAAGCTTTAAACGAAGAGCAGGCTGAATATATCAAGAAGATTGAAACTAAGCTTGCAGAAAAGGCTGCAAAAACCAAAGTAAAAGAAGAGATGAAGCAAACTCTTCTAAAAAAGATGTCAGATATAATGAAAGCTAAAAAAGCAGCAATTGTATCTGCAGCTAATGATCTAGCTGATAGAATTATTCTTCGCGCTATCGAGAAAGAAGAGCAGAAGAAAAAATTCGATGAAGCCGACAAGAAAATTAAGGAGAAAGTCAAGAAGGACAAAATGGCAATAGCCGAAAAGAAACGTAAACGTAAAGCAGAATTACGTAATAAAACTATTCCTAGTCCTGAAGCTATAGCTAATGCTAAGAAACAACAAGATTTTCTTGCAAAAGCTCACGCCGCTAAACGTGAAGAGATTGAAGCTCGTCTCAGTGAGAAAGAAGAATTTATGGATCAATCTGTAGAAGAATGGAGTAAGAAACGTGAAGAACGTATTAAACATAATACGGAACTTGCTCTTAAACGATTGCATCATAAAGAAATTAAACTCAAACGTACCACAAAAGCTGAAAGAATTGAAGCAATAAAAGCTAAAAAAGAAGCTGGTAAAGCAGCTTTTAATGCTGAAATGAAACGTCAAGCATCAGAAATTGCAGCAGACCGTCAAGGTTATGCTAATCGCGTAGAGAAACGTAGACATACTGAAACAGAGCGTCTTGCAAGGATTGCAGAGCGTAGAAAACTACGTAAAGATAAGATTTTTACAGAACATCTTAAACAACAAAAGATTCAACAATTGAATCTTAAACGTTTTATAGAATCTGAAAAAGCTCGTCTAGCACGAAAAGAAGAAAAACGTGCTAAGTATCTTACTACGGGTGGAATAAAAGTTCCCAAAGTAAAGAGCAATGTTGCTGTAGATAAAACTAGAGCAGAAGAATATATTAAAGCTGCAGAAGCAAAAATGAAGGATGAAAAAGTACGTTATTTAATACGTGTTGCATCAATCGCTTCATCAGAAATTATAAGTGATTCTGTTTGTGCGTTCATCTGTAAGCCAGAAGAACTTAACAAACGTATGAAAGAAGCTCATAACAAACGCATGAAAGAAGAACCCGATACATATGTAGGTATTTATGCTTACTCTGGCATCGGTAAAGATCAGAAATGTATAAGTGAAATGCTAAACGATAAGTTTAAAGATCGTAGTAGACTTAATCCGAAAAGTGAAGCAGCATAATATACAACAGGGGTGCGTCTGTAACGCACAATCTAGCGGGATGGCGCAAAGGTAGCGCGTAGCTTTCACGAGGCTGAGGTTGGTAGTTCGAATCTATCTCCCGCAACTAATTAACCATAGTACTATGAAAATTAAAGGAAAAACTTGCATAGTCTTTGATATTGAAGTTTTAAAAAACGTATTTACTTGTACTTGTAAAAATACTGATACAAAACAAATAACAGTATTTGAATTATCTCCAAGAAGAGTAGATATACAAGGATTGGTCACATTCTTTTATGAAGATTATTATTTTGTAGGTTATAATAATATACATTATGATAATCCTATACTAAACTATATTATAATGTTATATAGAGAACATTATTTTGATAGATATAGTACTAGAGAATTAACTGAGTCAGTATTTAGAATGAGTCAATTAGTAATTGATAAAAATTCTGATTTTGATTTATGGAAAGAATATAAATACGCTAGAAACTTCTTATCAATAGATCTATTAACAATGCTATATTCTAAAGCTTTACGAGTATCTTTAAAAGAGATGCAAGTAACAATGCAATATAAGAATGTAGAAGAATTCGTAGTAGATTGGCATCAAGATCTCCCTGAAAAGGATATAGATAGATTAATATCATATAATATAAATGATGTAGAATCTACCGAAGAATTACTATATAGATGTAAAGATCTATTAGAATTGCGTATAGAAACTGAAAAAGATTTTGGATTACCTTGCTTAAGTTTAGATCGAGTAAATCTAGGAGATAGATTACTTCAATTAAAAGTAATGGAAAAGACAGGATTAAATAAGAAGCAATTAGAGAATATGAAATCTCCAGCTAATTATGTAGATCTTGAAAAAGTAATATTTCCTTGGATAAAATTTGAATCTCCAATATTACAAAAAAAGTTAACTGATATGAAAAATCAGCATAATGTATCACCAGGTAGAAAAGGATATATAAATACTTTTATATTTGGTGAAATGAAAGTAACTATTGGAGTAGGTGGAATTCATGGTGATAATGGTACTTGTATTATTAAACCAAATGAAGATGAATTATTATTAGATAGCGATGTTAACTCACTATACCCATCTCTTATGAGAATGTATCATCTTTACCCACCTAAGTTAAAGAATGTATTAGGACAAATATTTCCACAAATTATTGATGATCGATTAGAATTTAAGAGGACTGGTCAAAAAAACAAAAACGAAACATATAAATACATGTTAAATGGTGTATCAGGTAAAATGCAAGATGAAACATCTTGGTTATTTTCACCGTTTACTGTTATGCAAGTAAGAATTAATGGTCAATTATTACTTTTAATGCTCGCTGAAAGACTCCTAAAGTTAGGATGCAAATTATATCAGATTAATACTGATGGTATTTTATATAAGCTTAAAAAGTCTAAATATGAAGAATTACAGCAAGTATTAAAAGAATGGGAAAAGCTCACTATGCTTACTCTGGAAACTGAAGAATTTACTCAGTTTTATCAATTGGCAATTAATGATTATTTTGGAGTGGAACCTAATAATAAAATAAAAAAGAAAGGATTCTTTCTGACTGATATTGAATTAGGTAAAGGTTTAACTCCTAAAATTATACCTGAAGCAATTATAAATTACTTTGTACATAATATTCCAGTAGAAGATACAATTAAGTCTTGTAAAGATATATGTAAATTCTTACAAGCTGAAAAAACTGGTAAACAATGGACAGTTGAGTATAATGAACAAATTCAACAAAGAATTAATCGTTTCTATGTTAGTAATAGTGGATATTATTTATGGAAATGGAAATTAGATGATACTGGTAAAAAGTCTTATCAAATAATGTTAAAAGATCATGGAGTAAGATTACATAATAAATTTTATTCTGATGAAGATCTTCAATGGAAATACTCTCAAGGAGAAACATTCCAAAGTATTTATGATATAGATTATCAGTATTATATTAATCAGTGTATAAAAGTAATTGAAAAATTAAAACCAAAGCAGTTAAATCTGTTTAATTTTGACGAATATTAACAAAAACTATCATACTCTAGAACAGATGAATTAAATTAATTCATTATGATACTAGAAATAGATACAAGTCTATTAAAAAAAATAGACAATCTTTCATTAAGTCAGCTAGTATTTTTAAATCTTGTATTAGACAATAATCAAAAATCTATCAAAGAGGTCAAAGACATCGTTAGCCAGGTCAGCGACAATGATATACAGGATTTAATCGACAGAGGATTTCTTATTAGAGAAGAAAAAGCTAAAAAAGTTTCTTATAAAGAAACTGAACTATTAGTAAACATTATTACTGGTAATGCGGATTTATTTGAAGAATTTAAGAAGCATTATCCTATAGTAGTAGTAAGACCTGATGGTACTAAAGGCTTTTTACAAGGTAATTCAAAGAAATGTAGAACATTATATAATAAAATAGTTAAAAATGATACTATTTTACATAATCATATCATTCAATGTCTAGAAAAAGAAGTATCTGACAAACTTATGAGTGGTAAGATAGGTTATATGAAAACTATGTGGAAATGGCTTACTAACTCTGAATGGGAAATTTATGAAGAACAAATTAATGAACCAATAAAAGATAATCTCTATGGAACAGAACTTATCTAGTCCCTTACCATACAAACATATATCTGTAGCCGCTGATGAAGCTGTTACCTATATAAAACAGCGTAAGAATCATGAAATTGAACCACTTAAAAGTAGATGGAATAAATTTAATTTTATGTGCTGTGGTGGTATTGAACCAGGATGTGTTTATACTATAGTAGGAGCTTCTGGTACTGGTAAATCATCATTTGTAAATACGCTTGAAACTGACTTAATTGAACTTAATCCTGATAAAGAATTAGTTGTATTATCATTTTCTTTTGAAATGCTCTCTAGTAGACAAGTAGGAAGAAAACTATCTAATAAGTTGCGTCACACAACTTCAGAGCTATATAGTGCATCAGAAGATGTTTCTGATAGTTTACTACAGGATATTGAAAAAGAAGTAGAAGTTATTAAACAATATCCCATCTACTATGTAGATGAATCAGCTACAGTAAGTAAGATAGAAGATACTATAACTTATTTTCAAAATACGATTGCAAAAGATAAATGGCTTATTGTATTTCTAGATCATACATTATTGGTCGAAGGAAATGATACTAATGATGAACGTAAAATTATAGCAGCATTAGAAAGAGTATTTATCAGAGCTAAGAAAGTTGGCAAAACAAGCATAATTCAACTTTCTCAAATGAATCGTAATATTGAAATGCCTGAAAGGATTATAAATCCATCAAGTCATTATCCTATGAGAAGTGACTTATCATCCTCAGATTCTGTGTTTCAAGGTAGTGATGTTATAGCAGTTTTATCAAGACCTGAAACATTAGGTATTACTGCATACGGACCGTCACGATTACCTGTACAAAATAAAGTATATCTACATTTTTTAAAAGTTAGAGAAGGCAAATTAGCCATACTTGAATATGAGAACGATCTGCAATATAACAACTTAATTGAAGTAGATAGATCTGAGAATAAACCACAGTATTAATTTAATTTTTGGCTAACATGACTACAACATTTTTGAATAAAAAGGGTAACAATAATAACTTTAACTTTAACACTTATGATTTCTTGAATCCGTATTACGAGAAAATCAGTAAGAAAAAAGATGATAATTATATTGATAATCTTCTGACAAAAGCCTTTAAGAATCTGGTTCCTTGGGCAAAGAAAGAAGATAAGAAAGATAGTATTTATATCATCTTCGGTGATGAACCGACGAAGAAATATACGTTTGAGAAGCCGAGTTTTACAATTACAAATATTTCTCCTACTTCTCTGAATCTGGAATGGAATAAAGCAGCTACACATTTGTTAGAATGTGCATATTATGCTAATAATCCTACTTATGATTTTATTATCTGTGATACACCGATTAAAATTCATGGTAATTATATTCAGGTAGGTTCGGAAATTATTCCGACATTTACCCGTTCTGATTTCTTTACAACTATGAAGAAAGAAGATCAGATTAACATTTATAATATTGCAGTAGAAATTAACGCTATTTTTGCTGCGTAATTATTAACAAAACTTTTCAGATTCTTTCAAATTTTATCAAATTCTTTCGTAACTTATCAAACTATATCTGAAAAGGTAAAATTATCTTAATATGATAGTATTACCTACAGAAAAAGTAAAAGCAAAAGTAAATAATCCTAGATTTTTGATTATTTACGGTCGACCTAAAACTGGTAAAACGAGTTGTGTAGCAGCTCTGGAGAATAATTTAATTATTGATCTAGAGGGTGGCTCTGAATTCTTAGATGCATTGGCAGTACAAGCTAGAACTGTTAATGATTTTGCTGATATTGCAAATGCAATCAGAGAAAAGATCAAAGAAACAGGTAAAAAGCCCTATAAGTATATTACTATAGATAATGCTACACGACTAGAAGAGATATGTCTACCTTACGCAGGTACTCTCTATAAAGCTCAACCTCAGGGGAAGTCTTGGCAAGGTACTGATGTTAGATTGCTTCCACAAGGAGCAGGATATCAATACATTAGACTTGCTGTAAGAAAAGTTATCGATATGTTTAAAGAACTTACTGATAACTTAATCCTTATTGGTCATACTAAGGATAAAATGATTAATAAGAATGGTGAGGATATGACAGAAATGTCCTTAGATCTTGTAGGTAAACTAGGAGATATTATATGTGGTGAAGCTGATGCAGTAGGTTTTATGTATCGAAAAGGTAATGAAACAATTATTAATTTCGATAGTAAGGATGAAACTACAAAAGGAGCAAGAGCACCACATTTGCGTGAGCAAAAAATAGTAATTGCAGAAAGCAATGAAAACAATGAATTAGCATTTCATTGGGACAGAATTTATTTACCAGAAGTTTAAGTTAACCAAAATTAAAGAATATGTATAGTTCCGAAAGAGCCAAGACTATTGTAAAGAAAGACGTAGCACACTTGTCAGCAGGTATTGAAGATAACGTAATGTTAACTGCAGTAAGATTTGATAAATCTATTAATGGTAATAGTTTTATTGAATTTAAGTTTGAAAAAGAAGGTAAATTGCTGACGCATACTGAGTGGGAACCTTCTAAGAGATCTGATGAAACTGAAGAAAGTTTTCAGAATAAATGTGATAATCAATTTTCAAGAATTGAACAAATTTTGAAATGTTATTATCCTAATGCTGAAGATCGTAAGTTTATCGGTGAAAACTTCACTCAGTTTGCTCAATGGGTAACAGAAATGCTGAATAAAGCAGATTTGACTACTCCATTAAGAGTTAAAATTGTATACAATAATAGTGGTTATACTACACTACCAAAGTATGCAAAGTATACGTTTATTGAACCAATGTCTTTGGTAAACGAAAATAAATCTGTTATTGTAAAATTAGGTATCGATCAATTCGAGAAACCTATTGTAGCAGATTTAGAAAAATCTAATCCAAGTCCTTTCTCTATGGGAAGTTCTATGGATGAAAATAATAGCGCCGATCCTAATGGATTGCCGTTTTAAGATATAAGCTATTCTGCAGATAGAACGAAGACTTCTCACGCTTAGCATATTAACAATTAAGTTAATGATAGCGCACCCGGAGAACCAGATCGTAGGCTGGCACTGACCACACAGGGGGTATGTTAAAGGTGGAGAAGAGTAAGCACATATTTCTTTAATATAAGAAATGCGCAGATGTGTGAATGGGCCTAATACAAATGCTAACTAGCATGTATTTAAATGGGGCGGTTCGAGTCCGCCACTCTTCACTTTATTTAAATCTATATCATATGTATGACTCTACAAAAATAAAACAGCAAGATACTCCAATTACTTTGGATTATATCTTATCAAAAGTCACAGAATATGATATTTACGCTAGATATATTGGACAATTTAAGATTGGTTTTATATATAATAGTCCATTTAGGGAAGATAAAAATCCTTCATTTGGAATATTCAGAAGTAGAAAATCAGGTAAATTACTATTTAAAGATCATGGAAATGGTGAATGTGGAGATGTTATTAAATTTGTAGAGCTTTATACAGGTTTAACAAATTATAATGACATATTAAACCGTATAGTAACTGATATGTCTATTACTAATAATACCAAACTTAAAAGTACAAAGCAATATGAATCTAAAGACACTGTAATAGGTGTTGTTAGACAAGATTGGACAGATGTTGATAAACAATATTGGTCACAATTTAGTATTACTAAGGAAACATTAATTAAATTTAATGTATCTAGTATAAAATATTATTTATGTGACGGTATTGTTAAAGGTATATATAAAGATAATAATCCTATGTATGCTTATAAAGTATATGATCATTTTAAGATTTATAGACCATTAGCAGATAAATATACTAAATGGCGTAATAATTTAGCTCCTTATGATATTCAAGGATATGAACAATTACCAGAAAAAGGTGATTTATTAATTATTACTAAGTCATTAAAAGATGTTATGTGTTTATATGAAATGGGATATACTGCAATATCACCATCTTCAGAAAGTACTTTTATATCAGACAAAGCGTTAAATCAGCTTAAGAGACGATTTAAGCGCATTTTAATTTGTTTTGATAGAGACGTTTCAGGTATTAAAAATATGCGTAAAATAAGTCTTAAAACAGGCTTAAATGGCTTTTTAGTACATAAAAAATGGAAAGCTAAAGATATATCAGATGCAGTAAAATTAAATGGATTTGAAACTATTAAAAATTGGTTAAAAGAAACACTATGATATGGTTTACTTCAGATCTACATTTCTTTCATGATCGTATCTTAGAATTCCATCCAAAACGTAAAGAAATATTTGGAAATACTGTTGAAAAAGCTAAAGAAGCTATGATACAGTTGTGGAATTCTAGAGTAAATAAGAAAGATACAGTATATATTCTTGGTGATTTAGCATTTGGTGAAGTAGAAGATAAAAGAAAACTATTTCAAAGACTAAATGGTAATAAAGTATTAATACTCGGTAATCATGATAAAATACCAGATCATTTAAAATGTTATTTTAATCATATTACTCAAATCAAGAATATTAAGTTTAAGAAATCTGTATATAATTTCTTATATAAAGATCTAGAAATTATTATGTGTCATTTTCCAATACTAAGTTGGGAACATAAAGATAAAGGATCTGTTATGATACATGGTCACTGTCATGGAAAAGTAGATCAAATAAATATAGATTCTAAAGAATTAAGAGTAGATGTAGGCATAGATGGAAATCTAGCTAACTACGATTTAATATCTTTAGAAAAACTTTCTAAATTTTTAAATAAAAAAGAAAATGACAATAACAACATTTGAATTAGCACTAATTGTATTTATTTCTAATCTTGGTGCTACATTGGTCTGTGAAGGAATCGAAGCTATATTAGAAGCGTATGAAATCTATAAGAAGAAAAAGAAAGACCTCACAGAACAAAAAGGTTAAAAATGCTACACCTAATGTATATGATGGAATACAATTTAAATCACAATTAGAAACTTATGTTTATAAACAATTAAAGGCTCATAATCTCAAAGCAGAATATGAGCCTATTAAGTTTGAATTAATTCCATCATTTACATTTTGTGGCAAAAAGATTCGTGCTATGACTTATACTCCAGATTTTGTTGGAGATAATTTTATTATCGAAGCTAAAGGAAGACCTAATGATGTATGGCCTTATAAATGGAAATGGTTTATGTGGTCATTATTAAATAAAGGTTTAGCTGATAAGTATAAGTTATTTGTAATACACAATCATAAAGAAACAGATGAATGTATTAGACGAATTCAAGAACTATAAAAGAAAATTCATACAAATATCTCATAGAACTGCAATTTTAATGCATATATTTGAAAAAGCTGATGATGATTTTGAAGATATGATTCTAAGTGATCATAAAGAATATTGTAAACAAAATCATAATATAAATATATACAAAGAAGCTGCAGATCAATTCTTTAAACAATTTGAAGGAAATGAATGTCTTATTTTCGTAAAATGTTTAAGAGATAAATGTAATGAAATGTTAACCGAACATGAACGAGAAGTTAAAAAACTTAAAAGTAGAAGAGATTAAATTTATTTCTACTAATACTTTCTTTAATGATAAATTTAACGAATATTTATTTATTAAAGATAAAACCAAAACTAGAAGAAAAGTAGGATATGAAAGTGACAGCAATTAGTGATATACATGGTAATCTTATTGATATAGAACCGTGTGATACACTATTAATTTGTGGAGATATTTCACCATTAGAAATTCAAAGAGACTATATTCAAATGACAAAATGGTTCTTTAATGAGTTTCAAAAATGGATTATGAATCTACCTTGTGATAGAGTAATACTTACTCCAGGTAATCATGATTTTTGGTTTGAAAAAATGATTACTCAACCTCAGACATATCTATTTGATAAATTAACTATCTTAATTAATGGAGAAGTAAATATTTATTCAGGTGTAGATGATAAATACTACAAAATATTTGGTACGCCGTATTGTAAAGATTTTGGTTGTTGGGCATATATGCCTGGTAATACTATATTACCAAGTGTCTATAGTATTATCCCAAAAGATGTAGATATATTGATGTGTCATGATTCTCCCCAAGTAGGATTTGTAGCAAATATTATGGAACATAAAAATGAAACATATCCAAATGGTGTACCAGCAGGTAATATATATTTATTTAATGAAATTATAGAAAAGAAACCTAAATATGTATTGTCTGGACATATACATTCTGGAGATCATGTGTTACAAGAGTACGCAGGTACAAAATATGCTAATGTAAGTATATTAGATGAATCTTATTCGATTAAATATAAACCACTAACATTTGAACTATGAAAAAATTAAATAAATCTGAAATTATTGCTAAATTGTTTAAAACAGATGAAAACACAGCAGAATTCATAGGTGTATATGAAAATAACACTAATGAATATCTAGGAGAAATAGATAATTCTACTGAAGAATTTATTGGACAATTAGAAAATAATACAGAAGAAAACATATAATGGATATATCTATACCATATTATGAAGATCTTAATCGTATAAGTAATTCTAATATCGGATGGTTCTTAAAAAAAGGACCAAGATATCTTAAAGAAATGCTTGACGGAAAAGAAGGTCTAAAAGCTAGTTTTCTGGATAAAGGTACTATGATCCATGAATATATTCTTCAACAAGAAGAATTCTGGAAAGACTATATTATATTAGATTTTGCAGTACCTAAAGTAAAGCAACAAAAGGATTTACTCGAATTCTACGCAAATACAAAAATGGTAGACCCTCTTGCATCTGAAGATGATATATTACTTATGAGTTATAATTCTGCTTATAGTAATAATAAATCAATAGATAAAAGAATACAAGAAGCAAAAGAATTAGTAGAAACTTACCAAAATTACATAGAATACTTTAGAAATAAAGATTCTAAAAAAGTAATATCATTTGCAGATCTTAATATGTTAAAAACAATTAAGAAGAATATGGAAGATCATAAGAAAGCAAATGAATTATTATTTAACTATCCAGAAACATTTGAAGTTCATAATGAATTTCATATTAATTGGGAGTATCCTAATGCTTCTTCATTAGGAGATCTACCATGTAAATCATTACTAGATAGAGTAATGATAGATCATACAAATAAAAAAATAATATTGGTGGATATAAAGACGACAGCTGATGTTTATAATTTTAAACATTCAGTAGAAGAATTTGATTATTGTCGTCAGTTGGCCTATTATTGGTTAGCTATCCATTGGTATTTTAAGAACGAACTAAAACTTAATATTGAAGAATATGAATACGAAACTTATATTGTTGCAGTACAATCTCATGATGGGTATGAAGTTAGAGTCTTTAAATTCAATTCTAAAGCAATTGAGGAAAGACTTGTAACCATAGATTATGCTATAAAACGAATTGCTTGGCATAAAAACAATAATCTATGGGATCATATGAAAGAATACTATGATGAAGATGGCGCAGAACTGTTACAATAATGTAGTAAAATATTTATTACCTTTGTATAGTTTTAATTATATTATCTCGAATGATGTAATTCAATTTGTAGGGGCATATAGTTATTGCCCCTACATTCCACTACTTGATAAATTATTTATATTGTATAGAATTATAGATAAAGAGAAGTCAAAAAGACTTAATTTACCTAATACTTTTAAGAAAGAAATTGTTACTATTAGTAATGAAACAATGCTAATAGTAGTTTTAAATAAACCTGATACATTTTATTATGATTGGGAATATTTAGTAAATGGCGAATTTGATAACATAAGTTACGAATGTCAGAAGAGAATATTAAGTTCTGATATAAACAAATATAACAAAAAACTAATTTATGAAACTTTTCACGGTTTCGTGAATAGAACAATTCGTCAAAGTAGTATAAATAAAGAATGTATTGGATTCAATGAGATGTTAACTTGGTAGTAGTACTACAAAACAAAACTATACACAAAAGAAAAGCCGTAGCAAATTAATGTTACGGCTTTGTTTTTTGTATTGTCCGGGCAATGAAGTATTTGATTAAAGGATACTTAATAATTGTTTTTCATCTTCAATGTTACGCAAACGATATATTTGTCTTACTAATGGTATTAAATCCATAGCTCTTTTCTTTATCTTAAGTTCTCCTTTCCAATCACCTTTTTCAAATCTTGCAGTAGGAGTAAACAATGCTTCTATGAAATTAGAAACACTCTTTAATACACTACTAGATGGTAAAGGAGATTGTACAATTTTCATAAAGCTTGCAGGAGAAATATAGAAAGTCATATCTGTAGAAAGTCTGAAAATTTGATAGTCTAAATGATTAAATACTTGTGCCATAACAGAATCATCGTCATCAGGCTTATATTCATTTAATAGCATTCCCATTACTGTGAGTGCCATAAATAAGCATATCTCTGTAGTAAAACGCTTTACATTTGCTTTTTCGGCTTCCGTCATAGTATCCCAATCAGCTTTCTCAGCATACTCTAGAGCTTTCGCTTCATCTATAAATCTTTCAAAGAAACCTCTGATTTTATTATAATAATACGCTCCGCCATCTCTATAATACCCTTTACTAAAGGTTTGACCATATTCATCATAATATTCTTTAGCCCATCTACGTTTACCAGTAGTCCAAATCCATTTACGGAACATGAGAACTAATTTACCAACACTATATTGCTGTAATGCTACTTTACTATAAGAAGCGTAGTTACCATGCATCTTTCTTAATATCGCAGTCACTTGTTGACCAAACGCTATTTGATCCTTTTTACTGAAATTGGCTACTTTGTGTTCTTTATCAAAAACTAATTTGCCGTTTTCCACAGTAAAGTAATCAAACATCGAACCTATATCTTCTCCTTTTTTATTCAGAGCTCTTTTTTCAATCAACGAGGCTAATAGGAATCTAGATTGAGCTTCATGTTCCCCAACATTTGTTGTGAAATACAATGTTGAAATTTTACCAAGTTTACTTAATCTGTTATTTTCTAATAATGATCCTTCATTAAAGTCTGTAAACACACCAAAATGTTCATTCAACAAATTAGTTAGACTAGTAATCTTTCTAGAACCTATATCACCAAGAATGTTTGGCATATCTGCAAGATATTCTCCAGTAGCTCTAGTATAAGAACTTGCAGATACATATTGATTAGCAAATGCTTCCATAGTTTGTTGAACTTCTGCCATGAGAGCGTTGTTAATCATACTTACGGTATTTAAACCCATGATTTTTAAAGAAGTATACTTTTCGAACATTTTCAATGTCTTGGCATTGTCTAAACCAAAAGTGGTACCTAAGTTCTTATTATTTATACCATATACTACTTGATCAAACCAAGCATTTAATTGTGCTATTAAGTTTTCGTCTGTAGTTAAAGCATTTGTAGTTGGATCAATATCATTAGTGCCATTATTCATTATTTTTGATAACACGTTTTTAATTGGATTTCCTTCAGAATCTGTTTTGATTGTCTTACGATTCTCAATGACCCATTTTGTATATTCCAATTGAGGTAATATGTCATTAATATATTTATAATTATTGACAGATCTGAACCACTCTTTATATATAGTAGCTACATCTAAAGATTGTTCGCTTGATGGTAGAATATTAGTAAAGAAAATAGGTACAAACTTTATAGGTCTATCTAATTCATCTGTCATTTGCATACCTTTATCAGTATCATCTGCACGCAACGTAAAATCCTTTTTTACCGCTTCTATTAATTGACTAGTAACGCCTTCTGAAACAACCCTTTCTGCTAGTACTTTGGACATACCTGGTAATCTACCATTTAGCTTAAATCTATCTGGAACAAAAGAATCTCCATGTTTACTTAAATCTGATATAAAATCAAAGAATCTAACACGTATGTCTTGAGGATTAGTATTCCTAATTTTTTCCAAATCATTCCATTTCTTATTAGGATATTTAGAAGATAAAGGTTTTCTATGACTCCAATTTAATTCATTAAATTTTTGTCTCAAATAATCTGCAACATCTTCAGTAATTTGTTTCCTATATACTAAGTCAGCCCAACTACGTTTTAAAGATTGATCTTTTTTCTCATTTCGTACAAGATACATATGTTCCTTAGCCGTAATTTTACCAGAAGATAACAGTTCATCTATTACTCTGGTTTTTTCTCTTGCTAATTCTGCTTTACCTTCTATTGGTGCATTTTCATTTAACCATCCAGCTATTGCTACAGCTTTATCTTTATTTGTTTCATACTTAGGATTAGTGTTTATTTCTTTTTTTGCTCTTTCATATGCTACCATAAATTCTGGAGATAATTTTGAAATAACACGAATACCGTTTGCATCATTCTCAATCATGAAATCATATAATTTTGCAGGATTACTTTTAAATGCGGGATACGCATTCTCCAGCTCCTCAGTAAGAGATATTAAATCTCTATACATATTATTAAATTCCATATTTGATTCTGTCCAACGCGTATGATATGCTCTAGCCATAGCCCCCACTATTGGATCTGCACTTTCAAACACAGTATCTAGCATTCTACTCATCATTCCTAGAGGAGAAGTAGTTGCTATTTTACTCTGCTGTCTAAGCAGTTCCCGACTTCTTAAATCTATTTCATTTCTATGTTCTGATACATAATTTTCAATGTATTTATTCATAGCAACTTTATCATTTAGTCTATCGGTTCCTTTGTTTGCTTTTTTATAAGCTTTTTCTGCATCTAATCTATAATCTGCTTCTACTCTAGAGGAGAAAGGAGCCAACCAATCTAACCATATTTTTTCGCCTTTAGATTTATAAGCGTTTTCTAATATGTTTTTGTAAGATACTACAGTAGCTAAAGATTCCTTGAATTCGCTCAATTCTTTTTTACTTAAGCCTGTCAAAGCGGTAGGATTCAAAAATAGATAGTTTTGAATATCTTCTAAATTTGAGAATGATTGTGCATAGTTTTTCCACGCTTCTAACTTACGTAAATTCCATATGTTCTGGACGCCTTTGCGCTCTAATTCTAAATTGGCATTATATTCATCAATTAAAGGCTTTAGTAAATCCATAGATTTTTTGACATAAGCTACTAGTATTTCGCTCTCTTCCATAGAATTAAGCTCATCAATAGTCTTCTTTATTACTTCAGATTTTGTAGTATAACCTTTCACTTTATAAATAGCTAATTGGTTTTTTAATACCTTTAATATATTAGATACAATTTCTGACTGTCTTAATAGATTTTCAGAATTAATATCCGAAGTAATAGCATTAGCGTCTGCTGTCAAAACTGTTTGATTTATTTCTTGTTCTAAAGCATTATTGGTTCTATGATAAATGGAACCATCTGCTTGAGCATAATCTAAATCTGGTATCCACACTTCAGTAATTACCCCATTTTCATCAATAGTGTATTCTAAAGGAATAATCTCTTTATGATCAATATTAATACCCAACAGTTCAAGCATTCTTTTATACAGAGTTAATTGATAGTCATGTCTAGAAGCATCTGGTTTACCACCTTTTTTAGTTTCTTTTTTAGCACTAAAATAATAATCAAATCCATACTTTCCTTTGCCTTTAAACACTCTAGCTTTTGTCTTAAAGTCTTTTAAATGTATTTGACCATCACTATCTTTTACTAGTAAGTCCAACGTACCTGCAATTTTAGCAGCATCATTTGAAATAATCTGTTCTGATGCGATAACCTTATCACCCTTTTTAACGATTTTTGGAATTACTACATTTTTAATCATCTTCTTGGCGGAATCTGCTAACTTTACTTCAGACGGTGCAGTTTTTTCTCCAGTAAGAGCGCTATGAATATAATCATGAATAGCTGTACCTACTTTAGCTGCATATTCTCCGTAAGCCAAGTCTTCATCTGACATTGATTCAATATCGGCACCATAACCGTTTAAATCTTTAATAACAGATACTGGAGTATATATATCCCCTGTATCTACATTTGTATATGTGTGTGATTCAGATTCAAATGCTATGTGATTTTTTTGATTGGATAAAATTGATTTTATTTTTGCTTCATCGCTAGTTTTTTGAACATTGTAATATTCAGGTAATGAACGCATTGCTTCTTCATATGATGCTTCATCAAAACCTTCGTGCTGATAATTATCAATAAACATCACACGTTCAAGTTCTACCATAGTTTCATTATATAAATTATTATTTTTAAATTTATATAATTTACTAAGGATACCCATTATCCAATCAAGTAAATCTTTTATAAAACTTGAATTGTTTTTAACAGGTTTACTTGATTCAATCTGATATAATTCCTTTATAAAACTTGAATTGGCAAACGCTTCTGCAAAGAATTCATCAATGTTTGTTAATCCATAAAATACATCTTTATACTCTAAACTAGTGCTAAGTTCTTTCCAACTTTTTCCATATTTCTTTTCAAATGCAGTTCTAGCGTAATCTAACAACTTCTGTGCAGATCTCCTAGAACTAGGGTTTAATTGCAGAGCGTGTACAGTAGCAGCGTGTACTAATTCGTGTAATATTGTACTATCCGCAAGTCCATCTTTGCCTTTAAATATAGAATCACCAAAGATTACAATTGTGTTGGTGTTTGGATTATAAGATGCTGCAACTTCTTTATTGTGATTAGGTAGATGCACCGGTTTATATTCTAATTTAACATCTTTTAATACATCAGATGTAAGTTTGTTTAATACGTCTGTTAAATGTTTTAACTCAGGATTGCTACGATTAATTCTATCCAATATAGTTCTAGCACTTACTGTAAATTTTTGTTTAAACAATCTTTCAAATAATGTACTGTCAGATGTACCATTTACTATGGATAAATTGTGGTAAATATTATTATCCTGAGTAGAGAATGTACCTTGATTATCTATTGATTTAATTTGATTTGAGTTAAACATAGCCACATTGCTTGCCCAATAATCTATTTCAGGATCATAATCTACATAATCTCCTACATCCCAAACCCGTTTGTATAATACACCATCATAGCCTTCTTTAATTAAGGTTTCTGTAATCTCTGGGATATTTGTTTGTTTTTCATTATACGTTAAGAAAAAACCACGAGATTCTTCATTAATTATATATGGATTTTTTAAATTAATAAAACCTTTATAAAGGCTACTAGAATCTTCAAAAGCATAAGACGCAGCTACTGATATATTATCAGTAGCAAAAAAAGGTCCACCATCACCTCTACCCATAATGCTTTTACCTTTATCATCTGTTCTAAACATTAGTTTAGGTTCACCATTCTCGTCTACCACTTTGGATACACCAATATATTTATTTAAATAATCTTCAAAATGTTGATTTTCATTTAAATACTCTATTGGAATGTTAGTAATGTTTAAAATAGTATTATTTATCCCTTCTTTCCATAATTTAGATTCTCTTTCTTTCCCACCTCTTTCAATATTTCTTTTTACAAAATCTTCGTCTTTTAAATTTACAATTCTGTCGAAGTCTTGTGGAAACATTTTAAGCAAATTATGTGGAGAAGCAAATAATATTTTACCTTCTTTTTTAGTTTTACTTTTTACTCTTTCCCATTCTTCTGTAAGAAACTCTACATAATCTGGATGGTTTTCTGGATAAATTAAATACTCATTTCTAGCTTTTTTATATTCTGGAGTTCCTTTAACAGTGTTTGAATGGTCTTCAATCCATTTGTCTCGTTTTTCATTGAACTCTACATCCCAATCGATGATTTTATCTTTATATTTACCAGATTCCAATGAGTATGTTTTACCAATTGCAGGGTGACCAAAAATGATATCACCAGGTTTTAATGGATTAACCCAATCCCCAAACCACTCTTTAAAGCTCTCAGAGTAAGTTCTAGCCTTAGCTTGAATAGCAGCTACTCTATCACCTTTATAATGCTCTAAAAAGTCTGAAAATAGCTTAGATGGCTCCCCATTGGGAGCCTTATCTATGCCATTACCATTGTTAAGCGACCATATATGATAAGCCGCTGCTTCACTTGTTGCATTTTTTAATTCTTCGAATTCTCTTGCAACTTCTTTGTTTTTTAAATTAGGACAAATTATACTCATATATGATTAACTTTTAATACAATGATTCATTTCATCAGTAGAAAATTCTTCAGTATTGTTAAATTCATTAAATAAATATTGTTGAGTAGGAGATTTAAAGGCATTTCTAATAGTCTCTCTTACTTGGGAATCAAATTCAGGAGACACCTTAGAGCCACGATTACCTGCTACATTCAATGTACCGATGTTATTATCTACAAGCCACTGCGCCAGTTCTTGACTGGTTGGATTTAATAGAAATGGTTTGTTATGAGCCTTAGCAAATCTTTGTGTTGCAATTCTACCAGCACTATCTTCATCTGTGCTAAAATATACTGTTCCATCAGAATTAATAACATTTTGTTCAGTTCTCGGCAAGTAGAATTCTTTGCCTTTTCTACCAGCTTGTAATTCAGGATCTATCTCAGTTACACCAAAATCTTGTAAACTAGTATCTGGTCCATTTTCCGTGTAGTAACCTGGAGTAGTAGTACCACCTGTTTCTAACCCTAATTCTCTACCCATTTCCAAACCTAAGCGATCTATACCTGTTTGACCACCCGAAATTATTTTAGTAGTAGGGATTGCATTCACTTGAATATTTTCTTCTGGTTTCCTATATTCGTCATTGTCTTCAGTTATATCTGTAGTTTCAGAATTTATAACATCAAATGGATTGTCAATAGGTACAAACATTTCATTTTGTAAGAATTTAGGTTCAAATTCAATAGAAAGATCTGTAGCATCTATCCTCTGATTACCATCAATAAAAGAAGTAGTAGTACCTTCATTAATGGTAAAACCTCTTTCCTTGAAGTTGATGGAATTGGTTGCAGCGTATACAGGATAATAATCTGTTTCATTTTGAAGTCTACCAACAAGTTTGAAAAGAGTATTGTTATACTGTAAATAAGGAACTGGTAAACCTGTAGTGGTATTATAGTCTCCTTGTTCTGTAGTAATGTACACTGTTTGACCTTCATGTAATTGCTGTCTGTTTGGTGTGGCAGATTGTACTATATCTTCTACGCCTTGTAAAGCTCTAAATGCATAATCCATATATTTATTAAAATCTAAAGAGTTATCATTAGAACGTTTTAACAAGTCTTTCAGATGTTGATTGTAAGTATAATCTACACCATCCACAGTATAAGATAAATTACCCAATACTTCAAAAGGTACTAAATCTAAAGTAGCATAAATACCTGTACCTCTACCACCACTAGTATAGAAAGAGTATATAATTAAATCTTTTGCAATATTTCTAACTTCTTCTGAACTGTGTTCTAATAGATCTCTCCAAGCATAAGTGTACGCATTCTTTGCATCTGTATCTCTTAATTTCAATACCGTTTCAAATTTTTTAGGTTTACCTTCTACATTTATACCTGGTATAAGCATCTTTAGTAACATGTTGTCACTTAATTCTAGATATCTAGTACCAGTTAATATTTGATTTCTAAGTCTATCTACTCGGTCTACAATGGTATTATTACCGTAGAACATGTCTTTCAAATTTATATTATTTTGCTTACAATATTCATTGAAGAATTCCGCCTGCATTGCAAACTTCATTTCTGACATATACTTGGTTATATTGTTTGATTTTCTATCATAATAAGTATTCGATAATTCACCAAACTTATTGACCATTTTTAAGAAACCTGGACTGAACTCTATCATTTCATTCTTAAGTAAGTCAAATAGTAGACCTGTACTATTGTTCAGCTTTCTGCCTAAGAATGTTTTATTATACACGTCTTCAGCATTAGTAAAATGAGGATCGTCCATCATTCTTTCAATATTGTGTAAAGACAATATTAATTCAGCTTGATTTTTACCCATTTTACCAGTATCCACCTGAGAAGCCAACACCATGTTACTTAATGCCTTACTGTAGTTTTGAATATCTGTAAAATATTCATATATAATCACTTGGTTTCTATACCAATCTGTAGAGAAATTTTTATTATAGTGATCTCTCAATTGCTCTTTTAACCATTCAGCATTAAATACTAAATCTTTTACATTGTAAGTATTACCATTCCATTCTATAGTAAGAGTTCCATCATCTAAACGACTGTAGAAATTCTTTTTATCAAGCTTGGCTGCTTTTTCGTATTTGTTTAATATAGAATCCTTCCATCGTTTATCATTTCGCTCTTTCTTAGTAAGACCCATCTTTGATGAACCTCTTCTAATGGACTCATTTGCAATCTCTTTCAATACCGGTTGAGGTAAAAAGTAAAATTGATTCAAACCAACACCAGAGGAAGTTAATAAAGCTACTACATCATAAGTATACGAGTTTACATTTAAACGAGTAATATAAGAGTCTTTTGCAGCATCTACGTGGGCATTGATCAATGCAGAAGTCCAATCCATGATGGAGATACCATTAGCATCAAATTTATCATACAAATTACCTATATTTGGTATAATACTAAAAAGATTTCTCTTTGTATTGACCTTGCCTCTTCTTCTAGATATTTCTATAGTTTTATCAAGATCCAATTTTGCAATTTGCATAATTACACGGAAGGTATTAATCAAAGCCATAGGTCCAATACCAGCGTCTGCACCAACGTTTTGTGTCTTAACGTTTTCTTGATATAAAGGGAATAATGGTTCAAGATTGTTATAATTCTTATTGATATTAGAATAAGAATCAACTACTTTTACAGCTTCTTTTAATGCGTCTGTAGCAAAGTCCAAAGGTACTGTTGCATCCATGTAATGATTTGAAGAAGTTAAAGTTGTTTGAAATACATCTAATAATCTATTTTCAATCTGTCTATGATCATTTAATTGCCATTTATTTTTGCCAGAATTCTCCTGTACGAATTCTTCAAAAGTCATTTTTCTATCTTCGAACTTGAAAGATGATGCTAATTTAAGAATCTTTTTATTAGGAGCTAATTCTGGATCTCTTAAAATTTGATTAAACTTTCTTTGACCTATAAAGATTGAATATTTATTTTTCATACTATTGAGTATATTAATAGAATCTTCAGTTAATTCTCCATTTCTATTAATATCCACCAATACAGATTGTAATATTTTAGGTATTTCTACTTTTGCTTGTTTGTAGAAATCTGTATTAAACCAACGGTATCTGTGATCGTATACTTTTTTCAAGTATTCTTCTTCGTTCAAATAAATCGGATTACCTAATTCGTCTAATCCTACATAGTCATCAATGAATTCTGTCTTATACAATTTACCACCTATTACATCATAATTATATCTAGCTAGATACATTTTATCAACGTCGAAGTCCGCACCAGTCAACTTGGTTAATTCAGCAGGTAATACGATAGTATCTCCGACATTTGATGGTAATACATCTACTATAGTAATAGGCAATGTGGAGTTCATACCCTGAGTAGGAATACGATAAGATAAAACTGCTAAGTCTTGATTATCTAGGATGAATTTCTTTGCCTCTTCAAAGTAAGAAGTATTATTCTTTTTTGCTTGTTCTAATAAATAATCTTTGGGTAATACATCTTTGAATAGGTTTATAGATACAATTGCTTGTAATCTATTATTTTCATCCTTAAATCTAAGTTCTTTATTGAATTTGTATTCGTATTTGCTTGTATCTACTTCGGCAAAAGAATCTTTGTAAGCAAAGTTGGACATCTGAATCATGGAACCGCCAGGAGTATTTATATCTATAGTTTCTTTCTTAATCATAGATATGATACGACTCTGGATCCATGCTAATGCGGGTATACCAGATAATTCAATATAGTAATCTTTGTTACCATCTTCGTTTTCAATGGTTTTTAAAACATCAATAAGATTTGATGGTAAGTTACTATTTATGGCATCATCCTTTAACATTTGAACAAACTTGTCACGATTAACCGTCATATATGTTTTACCATTTTCTGTTATTTCGCTTATCCCAAATTGCTCGTATATGTTATTTCTACCAATATCTGATAAAGCTGAAATAGCTCCCACGTAGTCGTCAATTAATTGCTTACCCGAATATTTTACGCCTTCGTATTCATACACATCATTGTCTTCTACTCCAGCAACACCAATTTTAGCCATCTGAGTACCTAACGAGATTCTAGATACATGGTGAGGATCTGTTACCAACTGTTTACCTAAATACTTGAATGATTGTTCATATACAGGAATTTCTTGTAATTCTGTATTAGGTTTACCATCTACATAGAATGTACCTTTTTGTCTTAAACCTGATTTTACAGAAGTATCAAATTTAATCATGTCTACATCTTTATCATTCATTAAATCATATACTTTCTGTAAGTCTCTACCTTTTGCTACTCTTTTGAATACAGTAGCCAATGACATCTTATCGTAGATGGGTATCTGTAATCCATTAATGAAATCATAACCAAAATGTATATATTTCAATGGTTGCATTACTACAGAATAAGCATACAATTCATCTTCTAATGATAAAGGCTCATCTGATTCCATTAAATTATAAGCTTCTTCTTTTTCTCCATTCCACTCACCATTCATGATGGCAAGTTTTCTAAACATCTTTGGGCTAATAAGTACCTGCGCATCTGTTTGGTCAGTTTCAAGATAACCATTTAAACGTTTATCAGCTTCTTTAACCACCTCTTCTTTCAATTGTTCATCAGTCATATCAGCAAATCTACCAACACGTCTTTCTCTGAACATCTCAAACTGTTTCCAAAGTAAACCATGATTGTCATCAGTACCTACGTACTTCGACATCATTTCATTATACATTACTCTGGATTCTACAATGTTTGAATTGAATATAGCAGTTTTATATTTATGTGTGTCAAAGTCTAAGAATCCTTCTGGCCAATTTTCACGTAATACAGATTTTGTTGAAGTTAATGCAGAATAACGTTTTACTCTATCATCCAACATTGCCTGATAGTCTTTACTACCTTTATAAAACGCAACATCCCCTGATACAAGTTTTTCAAATTCATACACAGCGATTGCTGAATTTATAGCATAATCCGCAATAGCTTCTGCTAAATCAATTTTTTCATTAACTTTTTGTTTTACAATTGATGCTGGTAAAAGTCTATTACTAAATATAAGATTTGTATTTATCCTTTTACTGTCATTTTCTTTTATAAACTCATCATCTAGATACTTTTCATTACCGTTTATCAATTTCTGATTAATAAACTGTTTTATAGTGTTGTTAACTTGTTGAATGAGACTCTCTTCAATTACTTTTCTAAGACCTTTACTATTAATATCAAAGAATTTATCATCTGATAATTTATTTTGTAAAGATGAGAAATATCTGAATTTGTAACCATTACCTGTTAAACGCATTGCACCGCCTTTAACAATATAATGGTAGTTTTCAACAAGTTCTTTATAATTTGTATCTTTCTCTTTCATTAAAGAATCCTGTTCAACTTTTGACATCTTGTTCCAAGATTCTTCAGAAACGCCAAGTCTATTTAAGAAGTTGTTCTTAGCATTTATTGCAGCTTGAATTGTAGAGTATTCATTGATAGCATAATTTACAAATAAATCAATAGTTTCTTTATTCAAAGAACCATTTTGAATAGTAACCTCTTGACGATTCAAACCTGTTATAAAATAGAATGTACGTTTGTTTGCAAGAGTTGGTAAAGGTAAACGATTGTTTCTTACAGCGTTAAATTTAAGTAATAAGTCTTCATTCGGTGCTATATCCAAATAACCACGTCCTGTATCGTAACCATCTTTATCAATCATAGATAGCATTGTATCAACGTGAACATTAGATCTTACTTTGGGATCAGTCATCTGTTGCAACCAAAATGAAGATTTATTATAAGTTACACCATTTATCTGAGTAAAGAAGCTATCATCTTTTAACCATTCCTCAAACATAGAAGTAATAGTGTTATTTTCACTATACGCATAAACTAAGTTACCATCTGGTCCTAACACACTATCATCTTCTGCTGTAGGATTCGCAGCAACATATGCTTTTGCCAATTCTGCTACCGATTTTTCTTTGCTTAGTAAATTTAAAGCATGACTAGTTACATCTTCTATTTTGTCGTTAACCAAATTGTAAAACAAACCTTGTTCTCCAAATAATTGGTCTAATCCTACAGGATCTTTAGAACCAACTCTAGGTACACCATTTATAAGATTTTTTAAAGCAACGTTTAGATTGCTATTAAAATAATGATTATTTAATAAAACGCCGATCGCATCACCATCTACAGCAATGTTCACATTGTTAAGTATGCGGACTAATTCTAGTACATTCTCGGCATAATCGTTTTTAAGGAAATTGTGCTTTTTAGATTTATTTTTTAACTCTTTATAATCTGCAATAGCTTGTTGTAAAACATTCTTATTTGCAAATGTACCATTTACACCGAATGTTGCTGACCAGTTCTGTTCAAGTCTGTTAGAACGTTTGTTAACGTCAGCGTCACCATAAGTAATAGTATAAGAAGTTAGCTCTTTACCTTTATCATTGGTATCCTTACCAAAGTAAGCGTTAATAAATCTATTTCTGTGTTTTTTAAACGTATTCCAGAATCTTGTTTTCAACATTTCATCCTCGTTACCGCTTTCATCCTTAGTGGTAAGGATTTCATACAATTCTGAATACATATTTATCTTACTAGAATCTCCTTTGGCTTGTCTGATAGTACTGGTTTCATCTGCTTTTTTCTTCAACAGCTCCAACATTTCATCTATAGACTTTGCATTGTGAATTGCACTAAAGGCATTAAACCAAGCTACATCGGGATTTATATATACAGGAAGGAATGTTTCTGGATCTAATGTTTCAGAATCTTTTAATGTTAAAAACATTACTCTAATATCCGCTTGCGCATTTTCTTTTGCTGAAAATTCATAAGCAGATCTTATTTCATCATTAACTAAGTCATTTAGATCATCTTTTTCCTCTAGTTTAGATTCTACTCTACGTATATTAAATCCTTGCAACTTAACATCAATAAGAGGTCTAAATACTGTATCAAAGTTATCAAGTATTTCATTATAAAGATCTACCTTTTCTTCGTAGATAGCTCTTTCTAATTCTCCAAACGCTTCGTTTTGTGAGGCTGCTAAATGCTTATCTCTGATATCAATTAGTTGATCTTTTACTGCCTTAAAACTTAATCCTTTCTCTAAACTTTCTATGTTTTGTATACCATTAACGTCTATAGTCATAGAAGTTAAAGTACTAACAATGTTTCCAAGTAAAGAGCTATTGTAAATTTGATGCAATGTGACTCCATTAACAGTAAGAGGTGCATCCGCATTTGCATATCTTTGATTAAAATTAGTTAATGCCGCTTTGTTAATCTTAGCAAATTTATATTTACCGTTTTTAATGCTATTAAAAAATCCATCAATATTATCTATTTTGGTTTTGTTTAAACCTAAGAATGATTTAATAAAGTTTTTAATATCTGAAATAACTCTACCTAACTTACTGTGGGAATCAGGAGCATCGTTGATAACATCTTCTCGGAAACGTTCAGCTAAAAATTCTTCCACTTCATTATCGTTACGATTAAATAGTGAATATTCTTTTCTAGCTAAATTGTACATTCTAGCTTGTTCTTCTGGACTCAACAATAATAATGACACTCTATGAAAAGCTTCATGATAAGCAGCACCAGCCGCAGGACGTTCAAACAAAGTTACACCATCCTCATTCATTATTGACCATGCCCAACCAGGTCTACCAGATTCTCCTATTATACGAATTAATTGATCTACCAATTTAATATTACCACCAGCTCTCTTACCAAGCATTCTACGATAATTTAATAATTCTTTTTCTAAATCAGAAGTTTGTTTAACATTATCATAAACCTGCATTGATACAGAAGGTTTCTTACCAAAAGTAGTAAACTTATTTTTTGGTTTTTTTCTAGTAAAACCAATCATTTCATCAGTAATACCTGCAGCTTTATTTAACTCTCTTGGATCTAATGGAGCGTTGGCAACAGGAGCTTCTTTTACTGGAGATTCTTTGATTTTTCTTTCTCTTAATTTAAGAGTACCTTTACGTATGTCATTATAAATTTCAAAATTAGGTATAGAATCTGAAATTTGATCATTCATTCTAGATAAGAAATCAATCATCTCATCGGAATCCATTTGATCAAAATTGTTTCTATATTCATTTACCAAATTTTGATATTCGGTTGCGTCTTTTGCATACGCTCCTAATTTAAACGGAGATGTTTCCTTAGTAATTTCAACAAGAGGTTTTTCAGTATCCGTTGCTTTCTCATCTACTTTTTCTGGCACAGTTTTTACTGGAGAAATTTGTTGAGGTGCTTCTACTGGAATTACTTTACCTAAATTTAAAAGTATTCTACTTACCGTATTCCCATCGGGGAAAGTATAATCCAATAAATTTGATAACTCTTCTTTTGTTATATTTGCACTAGGTATTGCTTTACGTTTTGTCAACAATGATCTAACAGCACTATCATACATCAATTTGCTAGATAATGTTGATAAATTATTTATAAGTCTATCATAAACCTCGCGTAATTTTTTCACCTCTTCCGTTTGCTCAACGGAATCAAAAGGATTATTAGTAAGCAAACCAAAAGTATTTGTATTTTTTGGTTCAGGTTTAGCTGTTTCCTTTCTTTTAGACTCTGCAGAAGGTTTTACAGTTTTTGGTGGGGCAATTGTAGCCTTTTTAATAGCTTCATAGTACCTGGGGTTTTCAATTTGTTTGTTTTGTTTGTTGATTGTAACAGTTTTTTGTGTATAAATCTTTAAACCTGTTTTATCAACAGTAACTAATTTACCCTCATCTTTTACTTTTTCTTGAGCTTCTGGATGTTCACTTTCATATTTTATAAGATCGTCTATACTCTTGTTATACACATCTACAAGAGCTTTTCTTATATTCTGTGAAAGTTCTTCTTCATTTAACCCTTCAATATTTAACAGTTCTTCTCCTTTTAAGGAAACCAATTTAGTTCCTTGTTTTACTAAAGCTGCTTTATTTGCATACTTTTGAGCACCCGGAATTTTTGCAGTTATAGTACTACCGTCTGGTAAATTGTTTATCTTTTCAGATAAATTTTCTACACTTTTAAATACGATTTCCTCTTTTTCAAAGACTTCAGAAGTTTTCTCTTCCTTCGGAGAAGGAACACTATCTGTAGTAATAACTCTCTCGGTTATAGGAATGTTTTGTACTACCAAATAAGATTTTGAAATTAAACCTTTAGATATATCTAAATCAGTACTTAAAAAATCATTATCAATGATTGTATTTAAATATCTAGCACCACTTTTAAAATCAATAATCTTATTGCCAGCTTTAATTTTAAAGCCATATTTAACTGGCATGTCGTTGTTTAACATTGCTCTAGAAATAGCAAAGTTCTTATTTACAGACATCCATTTGGCAAATTTTGCAATAGAGTCTTCATCATTTGGTCTCAATGCTTCATGTTTTGCACCAAATCGTACTATATTACTATTGTTTGTATCAAAGTAAAGTATCTTACTAGGTTCACGTTTAGAATTTACTGTAGATTCCCCAAAGTAAACCAAACTATTTAAGAACTGAGCATAAGTGAGGTACCCAACATTAACCGGTTCAATTCCATAAGTATTATCAGCAGGTATAGCATCCTTTAATCTAATTTTTCTAGAAGATAAATCAGCAAATACCCTAGCAATAGATGTAGCTAATTCCAAAGGTATTTTATTGGGATTAAGTTTTGCAACATAACCCTCTTCACCAGTAAGTTGATATTTACCAGGTATTATTAAATAAGGAGAACCTGGAGTACCTGTAGCATTTGCTGTAAGTAAATATTCTGACTCTCTAGAAGGATCTATATAAAAAATAGAATTGGTTGCATCTGCTATACCTATTCTCATAGGAGTACCATTAGGAAATACATATTCCCCATCCTTATTCAATTTGAGACCCAAACCCTTTACTAAAGTATTAGAAGTATTAGGTTGATAATTATTATAACCCGGAGTACGTACAATATTACCTGCTGGCACTTTTACATTACCTTTATTTTTAAGTAGTTCTAGTACTAACTTTGTTTTTTCTTTACTTGCGTTTGAAAATGCAAACACTTTATTAGAATAACCTTTATTAGTAATAATGCCTTGTATAGGTAAATATTGAATTAACTCATTTCTTTCTACTTCAGATAAATTGTCCAAAGCTTCAATAGGATTAGATGATTTTAACAGAGTTAAATACTTCTTTTTTGCAGCCTTTTCTTTAGCGTATCCTGATAAATTTTCAATGTTATCACTTATAGTAAAGTCAATAGCAAATTTACTAACATCTGTACTAGGATTATTGATTATAGCATTGAATTTATCATCAGATGCAAGTCTTACTCCCTCTTTGTAGGTATCGTCTTTTGCATAATCCTTTGCTAATTTTGACTTAGGATTAGTAATTTCATAATCTTCATTTTGGCCCTCTTTTAGATTTAGTTCTTGTCTTGGAGAAGCATCTTCTAAAAGTTTATTTTGTTCTGCAGCTAATTGTGCTAAACTTATTGTGCCACCAGATTTGGATTCAATGTTATAATTTAACAATTCCCCTTGACCAACTTCAATAGGCTTACCATCTTTATCATTTAAAGTATAAACAAAACCGTACTTCTCTGATTTCTTAGTAGCTTTTTTATCTATTGTAAACTCTTTACCATCTTTTGAGATAACTTTATCATTTACATTACTAAAGTCAGCATCTACAGGATTGGGAATACTTTTTGCAATTTCTTCGTCTTCCTTAGTCTTTTTATCTCTCAGATAATTGATTTCGAAGTCTTTATCATCTATTAAACTTTTTATATTACTTCGTTCTTCCTTCGCTGATACTGGTAATTTGTTTAAATCTCTTATTAATTGCTTTTTCTGTGCTTCAGCGATTTCTAATTGAGATCCTGTATCGCCTTCTTTTGCAGAAGTATAAAGACGTAAAGTATCTTCAGATGTGTTTGGATCATTTATAACTGAATCTAAAGACGTTTTATAATCATCACTACTGAAATAATCTTCTACAGCTTTGGTTTTCTTTTCTATCGCTGCTAATTTGTCTTCTATTGCTTTTATTGATGAATAGACTTTTTCTGTTTGAAATCGTTTGTCATACAAACTTTTTACATAATCTTTGTCTGTAGTAAGATCTTTCAATCTTTTTATATCTACTACTTCATCAATCGCATTGTTCGCTAATTGTGCTTGTTTTATTGCATAATCATGTATGTTTGTTATCTGAGAATTACGATTTTCAAAATTAACTGCGTGTTTTATTACAAAATTCCTAGCATCTTCTATTGCCTTTTTTAGTTCATTTTCATCTGCGGCCTTTCTTATAGCATCATACTTTTCATTAAGCGTATCTGTATATTTTACATTACTAGTAAAATTTTCTTCTACAGCTTGTTTTAAATCATTATTATTAGACAATAATGAATTTATTTCACCATTTAGTTTTCTATTTCTAAGATTATTGATTTGTCTATTTGCATCTATTGTGTAGATACTATTTTCAATATTTTGTCTAGTTTGTAACCAAGCTCTTCTTTGTTCCTCAGATTCAAACTTTTTAGGTTTGGGTAAAATTTTATTTATTTTATCCTTTGCATCTTTTTTAGAAGATGAGATAATATCAGCTTCTTCAGTTCTACCTGATTCTCTAAGAGCTCTCTCAAATCTATCTACAGTACTAATTTCAGCTACTTTATTGTTTACTGTAACTACTCTAGAAGAATCGTTTAAAATGTCTACAAACTGCTTATAATCATCTTCTAAACCGTTTTTAGTATTCTGTATATAATCATCTTGATTTCTAAGCTGTTTTAATACAGCTTCAGATATTTCCATTTGATTCTTAGGATCGTATGAGGCTACTCTAGCGAATAAATCTTTATTATCTGTGTACAAAGTATTTAATACTTCAGCTCTAGATTTAATACCGTCATACTGTTGTTGAGTTATGGCACCTTTAGTAAGAGCCATATTCATACCAGCCATCAAAGATTCATATTCTCCAGAAGCAATAAAAGGAACAATAGATCTATCTTCTTTTACTTTGGAATGTACAAATCCCCCAAGTAAACCAGCAATAGCACCCGCTGCTCCTTCTTCCAAAGCCGATTTAAAAGATTCCTTGCTAAATAATTCTGTGCCGAACTTACCTTTACCTATTTCTACATCCTCCGGAGCAATAAACTGATCATATAATACTTCAATAGAATTTTTAGCTTCAGATTGAAGAAATTCTTCTAAGCCTTCTTCAAAAGCGCTACCTACTCCAATTTTATTAGTAGCGGTAAATCTATCTACGGCATTAACTATGTTATTAATAATTCTATTTGATATGCCTCTATCAAACAATTTTGACATATCTCCGCCAGTTTCATTTACTACAGCTTGTGCTGCCATTTTTCCAGATTTTCCTGTAGCCAACCATCTTGTCAAAGCGTTTGAACCAAGTTTTTGTTCAATGACTGTATTAATAGCACCAGTAAGTAAACCAACAGATGCTGCATCTTCTAAACTAAGACCAGCATCTCTAGCAGCTTGATAAGCTTCACCGTAATTTAACACCATACCAGCACCAACCATTGGTAATACTGTAGGAGCGCTTTTGATTGCTTCATTGAGTGTTTTACCTATAGTACCCAAAGTTTCTACTTCTTTGCCTGTAGCAGCTAAACCACCAATAAGACTACCAACTCCGGTGTTAGCTATTGCTCTACCTACTCCGGCATAGGAAACCAAGGAAGACATAACATTACCCATAACATTACTAAAGCTTTCCAAATTATCAAACATACTTTGATCAGCTTCTACGCTAGTCTTACCGTAAGGGGTATCTCTGGTTATTTCTTCTTGTCGATAATCTGCTAACGCATTTAAACTATCGTATTCTGATTTATAACCTTCACCTTTAGCTAAACTAGAAACAGCTTCTGCAATATCTCCTGCCCCAGCAGCAAAACTGTAAATGCCAGGAAGAATACCATGTAACCCTCTTGCAAAGCTCTCGGTAAATCCCAGTAATGCGTTACTTGTTAATTTTTTAGGTCCGTAGGAATTAATAATTGAAGTACCTGCTAATTCTACTTTCGCCATAGATTCTTTTGTACCAACTACTTGTTTTAAAGTATATTTTCCTGTTTCAGGATCAATAGCTGGAGTAAAATAACTAAATAGTTTAAAACTATCAGGTCTGCTTTCTTTTTCCTTCAGTCCTTTTAATACTTCATCAGTTTTACCTTTCATAACTTTTAAAAAGTTATTTCTAGTATTGCCTTCTGTACCTTCTGCAAAATCTTCAATATCCATTGAATCTCCTTCAGATAAATATCCTAAAGATTTCCTAAGTAATGTGTTACCCAAGAAATCTTCATCTAAATTCAATTCTGATAGACTTTGCTTTTCGCCACCTAATTCATCAGCAGCTATATATTCATCATTCATAATGGAGTTTACCAATGCCACGGATTCTATTTCCTCATTGGCCAATCCTTCATTAAAATTGTTATTTATAATGTTAGGAACAGTATAATAAGAATTATAAGTATTTCTTAATACTTCTAATCCGTTTGGTTTGTTGCTAACTGTATCAAAACGTGGAAACATAATTACATATTTGAATTTGTTCTTCTACTATCAAAAGAAATTGCTGCATGTGATGGTTCTGCTTTAAATGAAGAACTACCACCAAAAATTTTAGCACTGTAAGCATCTTCAAATGCTTTTATTTGTGCAGGATCACTCAAAGCTGGATAACCAATGTTAAGTTCATAATAATCTTCTTCCATTTGATTACCGGCAGTATAAGGTTTGTCTTCTAACTTATTACCTATTTTGTGCTTTCCGTTTATACCTTTTTCAAAAAGTATTTTCTTTATGTCATTAGTAGTTAAACTACCATACTTACCTTTATTATTTTCTAAAATGGCATCAATTTCACTCTCTGAAACTAATACTTTACCAGGAACTAAAGGCATTTGTATCAATCCCCCATCACTAATAATACCATAATCTTGTAATCTGCCATTTGGTTTCATATAACCTACTTGGATATTAGATACAAGATCACTAATAATGTTACCATAGGACTCTACAAGATCACTTAACTTTTCTTTTCTCTTTGCAATAGAATTATCAAAACCCCAAGTTTTAAAGGTATCCAGAATGCTTTTTTCATTATTTAAAAGAAATTCTTTAGATATTTCTGCTACAGGTATACCTGTGTCATTCATGGGTACCACGTGCGTAAAATCAGTTAATGTGATTCTCTTATTCTTTCCTTTGGGTTCTCCTTTCTTATATATATCCACATCTCTAGAATCAGGGAAATTAGGATCTAACATAATCTTAAATTCTCCTTCTGAGAAAGGAATGGATTGTGAATTTACTAATTCTTTTATTTTTGAAGGATTGTTTGAACCTAAGGCTTCTCTGTAAACGTTTGAATAAAGATTTCTAACGTCATCTTCTGTAGGATTGTCACCAATAATACCTTCAGCTTGAGCTTTACTCAATTCCTTAGCCAACAAGTTGGTTCGTTTTTGTGCCAAACTTGCATCCAATTCCATTACTCTAGATTGAGAAGTCTGAGCGGAGCCTTTTTCTGCAGAAAGTCTTGCATTTAATAATGCAAACTGATCAACTCCAGCTCTATCTCTCCAAGCCTTTTCTCTTGCTGCTGTATAAACTTGTTGCACAAAAATATCTCTAGCTTGTTCAGGATCAACTCCAGCAGAAATCATAGTTCTCATATGCATTTGTGCTTGAGGGGTAGCAAGAATCTCACTCAAATGAGAATCTACTTGTGCTTTAGTTCTATCTGCAGATACTCCATGATATAAATATCTACCATCGCTACCCATATCGCTAGGTTTAAGATCATTTACATACGGATCTACTAGATCATTTACAGATTGATATGCTATTGGGGATATATCTTTATATAGACCTTGAGTAGTAGTATCCCAATTGGTAAAGTTTCTATCATGCCATAATGGGTTATATTTACCAGAAGCTATTAAAGCTTGTTTAGCTTTATTATATGCTTCAAAATTAGCTGCACTTTGTCTTAATGCTGAAAGTTTAGCTCTATCTACATTATTTATTGCAGATTGTAGAGCCATCTGCCATTCCATACTTTTAATGGCCTCAGGATTTTTAGCAGCTTGATCAATAATCGGAAGTACTTTACCTCTGGTTTCTGCATCCCAGGTTTGCATATCTTTCATCGATTGCGATTGAAAATCAGCCCATGTATTCGCAGCAGTTCTATAATCTGCTAAAGCTTTGTCAACTCTTTCATTTGCCTGCTTACCCAACGTGTATAATTGTTCAAAAGGAATTGGAACATAGGTGTCTATAAATTGAGCTTGTGCAGGATTATCATATCTATTTACTGCCATAATTATACTGTTAAACTATCAACTAAACTATTTACTGTACCGTATCTTAAGAAATTCTGTAAGTAAGGCAATATCTGACGATCTCTACGTGCTTGATTACGCATCTTTTCTTTAGTCTGAGACCATTGACCTAACTGACCAGCAGCAGTAGCACCAAAGTTTCTTGCAGCAGCTCTATTACGAGCGTTTAAGTCATTAGTAAGTACAGTATTCTGTACATATTGTTGACCTAAATTGTTCATCATATTTGCGTATTCACCTAAATATTGATTATTAGCATTATCTCTATTAGCATATACTGAAGTATTCTGAGCATATTCCCCAGTAGCTAATTGATTTCCATATGCTAAATTCATACCAGTATTAGGATTAAGTCTAGCCATGTTGTTACGAGCAATTGCTCTAGATCTTCTATTAGCTGCAAGAGTGGGTTCTATATTAAGTTTACGGCTAGCCATTGCTCTATTAATAGCCCCAGTATAGGGATTAATAACCTGATCTTCTACTTCAGGTCTACGTCTACTCTGAATCCAATTGTACAGTATAGGAGATAAACCAGATAAACTACCAAAGCCAAATGAAGATTTGCTAGATGTTTTAATTTCATCTGGTGTTAACGTAGGATTAAAATCGTCAACAGAAACCAATGGAGCATAGATAGGATCAGATGCTAAAGCTGGGTTAAAGTCTGCTATATCTAATAAAGGAGCTTGACTAGGAGCAGCTACTGATTTACTTTGTTTACTTGGGGTAGTTACACCTTTAGCAGTTTTTTTCTTTGTTATAGGAGCTGTACCAGGTAACGATGCTTTAGGAATATCACGTACAGGTTCATTCGTACCTACAGGGATGGTTTCCCCAGTAATAGCATCGACTTCGTTACTTTCTGGTAATACGTCATAGAAAGCTGGAGCACTACCATAAGTTTGAATTAATCTCTTATTTGGATTTAATTTTATTTCTTTGTTTGGTACTGCAGCAGCTTTAAGGGCTTCAGAGTATTCTGGTTTCCACTGCGCTATATAATTATTAGGATCATAGATATTCTTGGTAGGAATACTCGTCTTGTATGCTTTGCTTTTATTTGTATCTGTTATAGATGGTGTAGATAATTTGGGAAGATTTAATCCAGCCATTGTCTCTTTAGCAGTTGCATTTATAACACTATCTATTTCATTAACATTAACACTACCTGCGTATTTACCGTTTACATCAAAATATTCTCCACTAGATGGATCAAATTTAAAATAACCTATTTTTCCAGGTATTCTAGTTACAATTTGTCTAGATTTACCATCTGCATATGCCGGTATTCCTTTTACTTTGGGTTTAATGCCTTTTTTAGCTTTAACTGCTTCTTGTTCTGTAAGCAATTGTTCATACATTGCATTTGCATTCATCTGATTTAACTTATCAGCATTACGAGCAAATCTATCTTTTCCTTTACTTCCTTTGGTCATATTAACTAATTTTTTACCTTCTTGTGCAAATGTTTTGTTTGTACCAGGTCTTTTGATCTTATCAGATAGAACAGATTCAAGATTAGAAGCATCTATCAAATGATTGTCTGTACCTGGTTTACTATTAGGTATTTGTTCAATATTACCAAAATCATCTCTTATTACTTCATTATTATCTACATAAGCCAAATCTGGTAATATACCACCATTTTCAAAAGTATAAGCTAAAGAATTATCATCCCAATATTCTTGTTCAAGTGTGGCTGCGTTACCTTTTCCCATTGCTATTTCTTTAGCATTTGCTTTAATACGCTTCTGTTTATTAATTGCATTCTTTCTAAAGATAGCTGATACAAGGTTTCCAACACCACCTACAACTCCACCTACCGCTGTACCAATACCAGGAAGAATAACAGAACCTACAGAAGCACCTTTGGCAGCACCTCCTAGAGTACTGCCAGCAATATCTGCACCAGATCCTTCTTCTGTAAAGCCTTGTAAACCAGCTCCCAATATAGAAGCAATCTCTAAACCTTGATCTATACCAAAAGCGTAAGCTGGAACTTTCTTTTTATTTATTTTCTTTTTCATATTATATCAATGAATATCTGTATGCTGTACTAATATAAGGAACTTTAAACGTATTACCACCATTACAATCATACTTATAATGACAGATTAAATATTTCCCTTTCATTCTATCTCTATAGGATTTGTTTACTAACTCTTCAGCTTCATTTAATTCTCTACTACTGCGAGGAATACAGAACTTGTAAGTATCTTCTCTATAATCTATATCATCTTGAGTAAGAGTAAAACTAGTTTGTCTTTTAGTTTCAAAGTAGATGTTATCAAAGTTAGTATCGTAAGTAAAGTCACCACCATATTCAACATTATCAAATGTTTTAGTTTGAGGGTACTTATCATTTACTATAAATCTAACATAAGATATTTTATCTTTGCCAGTAAACATATCTAATTCGTTACCTGAATTATACTTATATACAGCTAAATTCTTATATATCATTAATTTATCTGTAAATTCAGCATACCAATCAGGTCTATAAGTATAGAATGAAGTAAAAGCTCCAACTTGTTCATTAAACACTAAAGTCTTATCTTCTAGAGTAAGAAGAACTTCATTGTATTTCTTATCATATACAGATATAGGATCATTTGTAATTATGTCCTTATTATCGTGTAAATAAGATTGTACACCTTTTAATTTAGATACAGTACGTAATTGATTATCAAAACCACATATTTCATTTCTATCAGCATCATACCAATATACTGTACTATCTGATTGTGTTGCAGTTCTTAATTGATTCTCTTTAGAACCATTCTTAGTAGTAAAGTAATCAAACCTAGTTAATACACCTCCTGTACCTAACGTAAGTGCACCTGCATTATTATCTTGGATAAGAGAACGTTCATTTACAGCAAGTGTGCCAAAAGCGTCAGTTTGCCAGAACAACAAGTTATTTTTAAACAGCTTTAAGTTATTTATAGAACCAAATCTAGTATCGACATCTAAGTAATTAGCAACTCTAAATTTAGTCCACGAATCTGTTACTTCTAAGTTAGTCTTAGGTTCTGAATTCATTACTCTGGTATCTGTATGTAAATTATCTATACTATAGATTGATTTACTAACATAGTTTTTAGCTCTGGGTTGAGCAGAATAAGCATCATTATAAGCATATAATGGCGTATTCTGAACATATATAGAACCTACTTGTACTATATCATTCTCTACAAAGTGATTTGCATAGCCTGTACCAGATTCATAAGTCTTAGCTGTACCTACTGTATCTGTTCTTAATGAAAGGTTGATAGAAGATTCTAATGGTATATAAGCACCATTATATGCTCTAATTCTTTCATTATCTGGTTGTTCGTAATTATCACTAGCATTGTGGTATGCAAACATGCAGTTAGCATAATCTAATACACCAACATATGTATCGCCACCGAATACATTTACTTTAGTATTACTGTTGTCTTTTACACTAATATAAGATCCTGTACTAATGTATACAGAGTTTTGTCTTGTAGCATAGCTATTACCACCATAAGGTGTTACAGACTGTTTTAAATTGGCAATGAGGATTGTATTAGCACTTTCAGGTCCAGCAGCTAATTCTGGTACTTCACCAACCATAGTATTACGAGAAGTCATATCCGTACTCTGAAATATTGCACATACCCCATGAGGTCCAACTTTCCTAACGTTGTTATCATCATAATCACTAGCCTTAGATGTATCTCCGTATACCCAGTTATAGTATACCATGCTACCTACATTGGTAGCTTTAGTTCTCCATGCATCGTCATCTAAGTCAAAGGGATCTGTATTAGTAGCAATTGTAATGTCTTGAATTGATGCTGAATTATATCCCCCTGTAGTAACTTTATTGTAATACTTAGCTAAAGTGGCATCATACCATGATTCTGCACCCATATAAATTGCATTATTTGCAGTAGACTGTTTTATAGAATCACCTATAGCCGTAACCGAAGTATAAGCCCAACCGCTATTCTTAGCCCAACTAGTACCAGTATTCGAGGTTATATTCTTTAAATCATGTTTTGAAGCTTTTGCCCCAACCAATACTTTGACTTTATCACCTTTGGGTACAACCTTATCATTCGCAGGAGTACCGTTACCCATAGATTCATCAGGAGATATTGAAGATCTTAGTCTATATATACCTTTAATCTCTGTAGCTCTGCCTGTTACTTCAGATGCATTTGTTCTATTGACACATATTTCTGGAGATATAAATAAGAAATATTCATTAGCATTCTGACTACTAAAGTCAAAAGCATGTGCATATTTATTATTTTGTGACACCATACCGTGAGAAGTGGAATAAGTAAGATATGGAAAAGCAGTTAATTGATTTGTATTATCATAATTACAAACACAACTAACAGCTCCTTGCATCAATATTGTTCTATCTGAAATAGTTCTTTCACATCTTACAATCTCATAACCAGTAATCTTCTTACTTTGGATTAAATCGCTTGGTATATTAACCGTGAATTGCACACCTAACGGGTGTGTAACTACTTCTAGGCTATTAGTGGTATTACCACCAATGTCTACTCGCATACCTGAAGTAAAGATGTTATAACCGGGTGCACTAGCTTTAGGCATTCTTATATCTGCGATCCAGTGTGCAGAAGATACTACATTTTCTTCATTGTGGAATACAATAGCAAAACGATATATTTCATCTCTCATATAACTCCTTGCCATTGATTCTACTTCACTATTGCTATAGTTTAACACTTTAGCGGTAGCATCAGCAAAAGATAAAGACCCTGCATCTGACCAGGAACCATCTTCCTCAATGTTATATAAATCTAGAGTAGATGTAGAACGTGCTTTAGAGTTTAATGAGAAAGAATCTTCAGCATAACCTGTCCTAGATGTAGGTGCATCACTTTCAATTAGATTGGTTTTTATAAACCTATATGAAATATTTTTACCTATACCACCATATACATATTTACCTGTAGCATCTGGAGCATATAAATACTGACTATTATCATCATAATTTGCAGGACAAATACAGTCGTGATTAGTTGGTATATCTTTAGTACTTATTTCTGAAGTAGAAAATGTTATAGAATCTTGTCCAGATGTAGAAGTTAATAATATTTGACCATTCTTATTACATCTATATGCTCTAGCATCAAATTCATCATCACTAATATCCCAAGTCTGTTCAGTGATATTAGCCGCAAATAACATATTGTCTTTAGATTCTATTACTTTGGGAGTAAACAAATAAGTACTTAAACCATTGAATTCTTCTAGAGTAAGCTCATCAATAACTGAACCACCTTTATCTTCATAGACTAAAGTATTATTTGAAATACTTATTTCATCTATCACTGTGATTACTGGTTCTGCAGTATTACTAGAGTAATATATAGAAATCATTCTAGCTCTACTAAAAGAATTAGTATCCACAGTAGTCTGTAGTTTAATGGACCTATTAGTAGTTTCTTCTTTAGAACTACCATAGATATCTTGGCTGTTAGTATTTTCTAAACTTCTAGATACTGTAATAATTGGAGATAAAACAGATATAGACGTTTCAGATGTTCTGGGATTAAATAGTTGATAGCAATATTGATACTTACCGGCTTTCAATCCACCTGTACCTAAACCTTTAAAGAATAAAGGTGGTAATTGACTCTTTGGTGATATATTTAAAGAGTCTACATTAAGATTAGGATGAGTTGTGGCTACATTTAATACTCTAATCTGATGTACCCCATCACACCAGTATATCTTAACTAGATCATCAGATTCCCATTTACAAACACTACTAACAGCATAATGACCATCTATAATAGGAATATCCAATGCTACATTGGACGCTACTGTAGTCACTATAGGTTCAGTTTCAGATGCACCAAAATCGTATCTATATATATTGAAGTTACTACCTTTCTTAGTAAACACAATTGCCCAATCCCTAATTGTATTTGTATGGACTATTGTTTCACCATTCAATGTCAATGTAGGATTGAGCTTACGAACGCCTTCAATATTCTGCATTACTCCAGTAGAACTATTATCATTGGCAATAATACGTATGTTTTCTGCCCATTGATATTGTCCTGAATCTATAACTGAATAGTCTAGATCACAGTTCATCCCCTTCTGAAAAGTATTTGTTTGTCTTTGTGCATTCATTATGTAGTAGCATTATAAATTATTTGACGTTCCCCAGTATGACTATAGAAGGAATTATGATCTCTAAACTCAGGAACAATCTTATTCCAATTATTCTTTATAGATTCTAAACCATCTTCGTTAGGCATCAATGCTTCCGCATATGCTTGATTCCTATAGAAATTCCAAGATCTACGAATATCATAATACACTTCCCTATTCATTCTGCCATTAAGATACTCTGGGTATTTCATTTTCATTGTAACATACCAGTATAAAGCTTCAGTATATGAGGTCATGTCTGGTATTAAAGCATAACCTTCTTCATCTGTATAAATACCACTGTATGATAGTTTAAGATAACCACATGGAGCGTTGCACATAACATAACCAGGTTTAACAGTATATTGTATACCTAAACTTGGATTTGCTGTATCAAAATGAAAAGCTTGATGATCACCTATAGTGTGTTGGTTAATTAAATTAGATACTATAGTTCTAAGATTCTGATTTGTATTAAGCATTTCAATTGCTTCGGTTTTATCTATATTACCATACATATCTACCACTAGATTCACCATCACATCATTCTGTACAATCATATTTGGATCGCAGTGTTCACATTTGCAATCATGTCTACATTCCTTAGTATGCCCAAAATGATCACAACAATCACAACAGCAATCGTCATGATCCCATACAGCAAATGAGCCTGTGGCTTTTCTAGTTGGAAACCACGGTCCATCACAATTAAATGAATACGCTACTTGATGAAGCTGATGTAAATCACATGGTATCTGAGCTTGATGATTGTGTATTTCTACAGTCTTTACCTTAGGTTCTAATTGTGTAACTGCACCAATTTTTTCCATTCCTTCAGCAATCCATTCTCGTATATCGGTGATCTTTATATCATCTTCTTTTAAATCAAGATCTGCGATTATCTTAGCTATGACAGTTTTTGTTGATGTTAATTTCGTTATCATAGTCTTCTTACAATTCTATGTAATCTCTTACATGATTCTTTAATATTTGTGCCAGATGTCTCTTGTTATCTCTTGTCATTATCAATTGATATTTTGTTTTATTCTTAGTAAGCATATTCTGTTTATTCCAATAAAAACGATATTTGTATCCCCCAGTATGTTCATTCAAATGGTATATGATCTTATCATACTTCTTACTTTCAGCATAATCCATTCTCAAACTTTTGCCAGTATATTCTTTAGGTTTATGCTTTACTATGGATAATGTACCCATTCTACAAGGTAATCTGACTTCTTTTCCGTTTTCAATTATCTCGTCTCTTAAGTATCTAAAATAATCTGAAACAATTTGTCTAAATACTTTATAAGAAACCTGATATAGTGGATTGTCTTCTACGTAATTACAATAACCATCATAGAAGTCAGCAATCGTATAAGCTTTTCTATTGTATTTAGTTTCTTGCATTCAGTTCGTTGTTAACGTCGTTTGTACTATTGTTCGTAGTGTCACTAGGGACTCGTAACATGATATTCAATTCTCTTTCAAATATCATCTGTTTAATCGTAGGTATCATATTTGCTGGCACTGGATACGGAGTATCATCTCTATCAAAACACTCACCAGCTTGGGTAGGATCTTCTAATATACCTTCTATTTTAACATATTCTAAGTGTTCAGGACCAAGTATATACAGATGATTGCCTTTTATATAAGCAATGTAATCACTGCAAGTATATTTTCTACTTACTTGATATTTAGCTTTTGTTTCTGTACCTAGTTGAATTAAATCGCCATTCATATCTTTTACAGCAACCAAACCTAAACCAAAATGTAAGTCAATGAAATTAGGTATCTCTTCATCTGATTTGTAGTTATAACCACCAGTACAATTACTTACTTTGGATATATGTAAAGGTCCAATAGTTTGTATATACTCTGGATTTATATCTCTACCCTTATCTAGATCCTGTTTAATTAAATATGCTCTATATTGATGTATCCACTGCTCTATCTGTATACGGGATAGCTTTTCACTTTCGCTAACATCACTATCCCTCACAGTAAGTATGATATCATCAATTATTGTATTTAATGAATTAAATGTCATAATTAATTATTTTAAATAGTTTCTACATACAATCCAACAAGGGCTGATAAATCATGTGTAAGAGGTTGTTCACTATTTCTTGTACATTTATATTTTATACCATTTTGGATATAGTATTTGTCTTTGAATATTTCCATAGGTGGAATGTAAACAATAGGATCATCTATAGTACCTTCATGTTCTTCATCTACTACTTTCCATAAGCTTGCAGTAGCCATAGAAGGTTTCCAATTATCTTGAGTAGTATGTTCTTTTATACATTCCCAAAGAATATTATCAGATAAATATCTTTCTCCTACTTTAACAGTGATACCTGTAATCCATTCTGGATAATGATCTTTAACTTGCAATGCTTCACCTGGAGTAAGATCATATGTATTGATTTCTTTAGTAATCTCTTCATCAAGAATACTCAAAGCCAATATACGACTAAAGTCTCTATTAATTACAGGTTCTTCTTCTGTACTAGTCCATTCTTCACTATTTAACAATTCAATAAAAGTTGGATCACTAAATGAATATCTTGGAAATGATTCATCTTCAAAAGGTACTAACATTTCTTCATGTAGAATAACTTTACTCTGATCTATACTTGTTCTCATTTCGGGCAGTATTTCAATACCATGTGATTTTGCCCACAATAAATCTACTATTGCGTATTTCATATTATTTTGCTTTTAAAGTTTGTAAATAGTTATATGCTTTGATACAGTCGTCTTTGGATAAAGTACTACTATAAATTCCAGCTAATTTAGTTGCCGACTCAGCAAATTGATTACTTCCATCAAAGCCTAAATTTACCATTGTATAATTTGATGATATATTGCCAGGCACAATATTGTATTCATTCCAATTTTCATCATATACTTTACCCTCTGAAGTTACGGCTCTCACTACATTTGATGGTATCAAGGTTTTATTTCCCTTTAATACGACATACACACCACTACCTTGAAGATTTTGGATTCTAACCTTTGATGATAAGTCAAAACCACAATAAGATATCTTTTTAACGGGGAATTTAAAATCTAATATAACAGTAAAATTTTCGCCAAATTTAAACTGTTTACTAACCGCTTTATCATCCACCCCATCCGTCACCAGGTAGCCTTCGTATTCGGGGATTTGCTCGATGGTGACAACATGATCAGGATCAAAATCTTCTGCAAAATCTACAATCAATTGTCTAATTTGAGATGCGGGTTTATTTAACATGTGTATCCCATCTGTTGTTATATCTATGTATCCTGTTGTACCAATCCACCCCCATTTAAATTTTACACCTTCCTTTAATCCTGTTACTTTGACTTTTATATCATAGCTTAAATCATTTTGTTTTGGTGCAATTATTAAATTGTGATCCCCTAATGCAAACTTTGAAAAAGACAAATTATATTTAGACGAATGCTGAACTGATGGATATAATTCAAATGGAGTTTTATACAACCCATACCCACTCCCTTCTGCAAACCCAAAATTCGACAGTACAAGATCATTACCATTGCTCGTAATGTTGGCAATAGTAGCACGATCTTCGTCCTCGTTGGTTTTGCCGGTGACAGTCCATGCCTGGTCGGGGAAGAGCCAGGGATAGGTTTTAACGAAGTAGTCTTTGATCTTGGTCAGTTCTTCTTCGGTGGCATCATGATCGAGAATGACTATTTCCCAAATGGCAGCGTTAATATAAGTTCCTACATTAGTTGGAGCTAATTTCCCAACATGTGGCACATCTGTTCCCTCAAAATTACCAGTTGTAATCGAAACACCATTATAACTTTTAGATGTCTGATAAGTAAGGATGTGTGGTAAATCCATTTCACTCCCTATTGCTCCAAAAGATATAGGCTTATTAAGATGATCGGCTTGTATATTTCTATATTCTAACAAGAAGGCACCATCCTTGAGCCAATTCTTTACATTAGATACTAATCCTTGGGCTATTTCACCCCTTGTAATCCACTGTCTCAACGCCACAACCGTATATCCCTTTTCCTTAGTCAGAATAGGGAAGTTATCACAGGTACCGTAATCGTCTACTCCGTCAAAGACGAGTGCACCAGGGTAGAGGGGAAGAATTTCAATCGTAAACTCTCCTCTGGTTGCTCCATATCCGTTATAAAAGTATGTTGGTTTCCCTGCCTCAACAATATCAGCATCAACAGTATATATGCCATCTTTGTCCCATGTACCGTAGACAGTATTCGTTGTTCCAAAAAAAGCTAATGTTAATTTATTTCCAGGCTGTAACCCCGTTACCCTAAACGTAAAATTCATGTGCTCAACACCAGGTGGGCTAGCTATAAAGACATAATCATCTAATGTGAATTTATAGAATGTTTGGTAATTTTCATCGCCATACCCGCCAACTCCGGACATTCCACCCCATGCAAAGTTCTTCATCTGTAAATCATGCCCATTACCTGTAAGGTCTTTCCATACAGGGTTCTCTGTCATTTGTTCATTAGTAAGACCTAATGCTGAATATCTTGCAATCATACCTGTAATAGATGGGAAGTCATCATCATCGCCTTCTGAAGTAGGGGTATAAAGACCGTATTTACGTTGAGCTTGTTCTTCCATTAATTTCCTGTATTGTTCATACCAAGACTTATAATCTAATTCAGGACCTGCTACACTTATAAGCTTATCTGTATCTTCTACATGTGTTTCATAATGTTTCTTCATACTTATAAGTTATTTATTGTTATTGTTATTTGTTCTTTATTATCCATCGCCTTCTGAAGTAGGGGTATAAGCTTGTTATAAGCTACAGTAGAATTAGATATCCAATCTTCTTTCATCCCATCCCAAGTACCTACCAGTATACATCCTTCAGTATCAGCTGTTTTATTGCCCGTATGGATACGTATACCTAAGAAGTGAGGTACATTAAGTATCTCAGGCATAATACGCTTAAAACGGCTAGAATAGCTTAATTTCACCTCATACGTACCAGCAGGTACAGCTGTGTCCCCATACACCTTTTCCTTGCATTTACATGTAATTCCTTTAGGTGTATTAGGACATACTTCAGGTAATGGTCTTACTGGATCTTCAAGTGTATCCGATATATACGCACCATCTACATATAACTCCCCAATAGTATATTCATTAGTACGAAATATTCTATCTAATCTGAGTTCCATTAGATTATACTTTTAGTTACACTTGTTTTAAGTTTAGATCTAAACTCTAAGAAATTCTCATATCTAGTTTTACAGATTTCATCTTTGTTGAGACCCAATTTATATGCAAAGTAATCATTAACCATTTTCAATTGCTGATTCACATCCCAATTATTAAGTAATACATCACGAATAATTGAATCATCATTGATGTTGGATTCATTGATAATTACTTGTTCACATTCATAATATGTTTCATCGTCCTTCTTTACTTCTTCAATATTATAATTAAAAGCGTAAGAATTATCATCTAACTTTTGAATCATTTCAGGACGTTCACTATAACAAGATTTCATATGCATTATATCTTTTATGAAATATTATAATTATATAAGTATTTATAATATCCCTTATTAATAAACTTAATAATAATTTACTTTTAGATGTAACACTAATTAGTTTGTTAGTAATTACATATAATTTAAAATATTTATTATAGATTTTATAACCTATAAACTTTAATCTCCTATTTAAGACATTTGATATAATATCTTTCTTAGGTACAAATATTTCAGGCGTTGTTAGATTATATTTCTTACAAACCCTTAATACTAACTTTTTACAAAAATTGATAGAATTACAAAACTTCAACCAACCAAAGTAAGAACATACTTTACGTCTAGCGTAGGATTTACTATATGTCTTATTGTATAACCTAGATAAACACTTACACATATTATGTTTGATGTTTTTCCTAAGTAATGTATGAGTATGATAGAATTTATATCCTACAAAGTCTAATCCTCTTGAAGCTAAGGGAAATACTTGATAATTACTCTTTACCGTTAGTTTTAAATTGATATTTAAATATTCGATTATAACTTTGATTAAAGTATGTAAACTCTCTTTATCTTTACTAAAGATTACTATATCATCAGCATATCTGAAATAGTATTTTATTTTCTTACATTCTTTAATCCAATGATCAAAGTAAGCTAGATATAGATTAGCAAAGTACTGTGATAAGTAATTACCAATAGGTACTCCTGGTGCTGAATCAATCATTTCATCTAACAACTTTAATACTCTAGTGTCTTTTATTTTTCTTCTTACTATAGACTTAAGAATCTCATGATCTATAGAAGGATAGAATTTCTTAATATCTAATTTTAAACAATATTGAGTATTAACTGTATCTTTCCTTAATACTCTCTTTATATCTTGTGCTGCTTTATGAATACCTTTATTTTTTCTACAAGCATAAGTATGTGCAATAAATACCTTCTCCCATATAGGTTCTAAATAGTTCATTAATGTATGATGAGCTATACGATCTGGAAAGTATGGTAATCTATATATTAATCTTTCTTTTGATTCATGAATTGTGAATAAACTATATTCTGAAGTTTTGTAAGTTAAATTTGTTAAGGCATCCTGTAGCTTATGAAGATTACGTTCACGATTTCTATTATGATGTTTAACACCATATGAATGTAATTTCCCTTTACGAGCTTTCTCATCTGCATACAAGATGTTGTTATAATTTGTTATACCTTCAAATATATTGGAAATTCTTTTCATTAAAATTGTGATAAGAGGAGCGTTCGCCGAAACTACTAACACCGCTGATTTTATTATTTGTTTTTTGGCAAGAGCCAAGGTCATGTCAAAACAAAAAGAAATTTTAAGTGAGCTGTAATTAGCATTCGTATTACTGACTGTATTATTCGAATTACAATAACTGAGACTGGCATTAGTGCTGTTATTAGCATTACTGCTGTTTTTTACTTGACATCAACCTATAAATGTTTACGGTCTATATACTAAACGTGAGCCGTAATGAGCAAACGCAAAACCGACCGCATTAGCCGAATAACAATAACCGAGACCGGCATGAGCGCCGTTAGAAGCAGCACCGCCGTAGAACAAAGTTCTTAAAGAAGAACTAGCTATCTTGGTTTCAAAGTTATCGCATCTCCCTGTAGTAGAACTAGCTCCTGTTGCTTCTGATGGGATGAATGTACCCAAGTAAGTATCAGAGATAGCACCACCTTTTCTAGGTAATTGTCCTAATTCACTAAAACCTTCAGTAACAGTGTCACCATAATCAGCTTCGGTTTTTGCTAAGTATATAGTACTAGTACCACCATCTGCATCAGATTTAATATCAAAAATAACACCGTCAACATTCTTCCAAATGTGTCCGAATGGATTTTCTATACCTCTATATCTAGGTACTTTTACTTTTACTACATTATCTGGTTTGAAAGTAGAAGGTAAAGTATATTCAACTTCACCGGTTTTATTTCCAAGAGCATCACTAGTACCACAAGGAATAATTGGATAATAACTATTAAAAGTATTCCAATCACTACTAGTAACATTTGTAACACCACTACCTAAACCACCTTGTTTAAAACCGTCGTTAGATAAATTTTCATTAAAGGCTAACTGAGAATTCCAATTTGCATATTCAATAGAATACAGTAACCAAATAGTATTTGTTGCAAAGAAATCCAACATATTCCATTTAGTACCAGTAGCTCTATTTCTAGCATATTTTCTAAAGTTAGCTCTACTAGTAGCAGTTACAGGCATACCTAATTGAGTATTCTCTGCTTCATCTTTAGTAGCATCATTATTACCACCTCTAAAATTAGCAGTAGTATTTACTACAGAAGCAAGTTTTAAAGTACTAGTGTTAGTTCTATCTATAGTAGCTTCATAAGCAGATACATATTGCTTTTTAACCAGAGTATAACCATCTAATGCATATTCTGAAATACTCATACTATCTATACCATTCTTACTTTGGCATTTTACATAGAATTCAGGTATTTCAATCATTACCATACCGTCACTACCATCTTTCTTAATAGGTGTACCACCTTCATTAGCAGACCAGTCGTCTTTGAAATAATGATTTACTGTACCATCATCTGCTAAGGTGCATCCTCTCATCTTATTCTGAATTGGTAAAGTACGATGTAAATCTAAATTACCAATTCTAGCTAAAGTTGCATTCAATGAACCTGTTTGCCAAGATACACCATAAGAATAAAAGCTTTCAGCATTAGGTATATCATTAATTTCAATGTTAGTAGAATCTATTTCTACATAAGCTTTACCATCTTGCAATTTAACAGCCTTCTTAGTATCAGTAGATACAAAACCTGTTTTGATACCACCCAAAGTAGAATCAGAAGCAGTAGGCAATGTGTAGTTATTTGCATTAGCTGCAATACCAGCTAACTTGTTCTTTTCCGCAGTAGTATAATCATTAGTAGAAAGACCTTTACCAGATACTTTATCTACTTTGTTTTTAATGTCTGTTTGAAGCTGTTTTACATCTTCTTGCAATTCAGTAATATCGCCAGTGGCTTTACTGTTTACGTAAACCCAATCTTTACCATTAAAGTATTTCAGATCACCACCATTCGGGTTAGATGCTAAATCAGCCCAATACTTAACAGATGCAGGATTAGGTTTAATCGTACTTCCTAATATATCGTATTTATTATTGTATGTACTCATATAATATTAAAATAAAAAAGGTTGACTAAATAGCCAACCTTTGTGTTTTAGATTTCAATTTGTTTCTCCTCAGATGAGGGAGTTTCTATTTTAACCTCTGGACGAACAGTAGTTACATTTTGTAAAAGTTGCTTAAGCTCTTTCACTTCAGCTTTTAATTCATCAAGTTCTTTGAAATCTTTTGTCACATTGGTTGTTATGTCCGGAGTTGTATTAAGTAATTTTAAGATGTCTTCACATCTCCTCATCTCTTCATCGTATTTTAATACGCTTTCCTTTTTAACTTTGCAGTCATTATAGGATTGCTTAACCATATCTACAATTTGAGTTTTATCTGTAGCTATAGTAAGTCCGATGGTAGAATCGGTCATCATTGTTTTATCTTCAGATACTGACAGTTTCTTCTGCTCACCGTCACAAGAGATAACTAAATCTACAAGCTTACGCCTATTTTGCATAGGCATTGGGAATTGACCTGGTGGCAATGGTTCATCGTAGGGTTTTGATACACTTACTACTTTACCTAAACTGTATGTAGTACTCTTTTTAAAAGTACCTGTAATCTCGAGTACGTGTATATTTGTACCCGACGTTAACTGTGAGAATGTCATATCTTTAAGTTTAAAAAGATATGGGCAGGTATTACTCGCTGCCCATATACTTAGTTAATATATATTAGGCAGCTGGAGCTGCAGCCACAGTGTAATGATTCATAACCTGAATAACATTATCGCATTTATTGTAATAAACCCAATATCTGTTACCAGCAGAGATTTCAGAACCAACTAATGGTGTGCTATCTCCTTTTACTACAGGTATGTTGTTGTTATTTGAAGCAGTGCTTACTGAACCAGTAGTAGATACAAACACAGGAAGTGTTGCACTAGCAGTGGCAGGAGTATGTCTAACCTCTAATACAAACACACCTTCTCTAGGAAGTCTACACCACACTTTGGGACAGATACCCAGAACTGTAGATTCTGTTGAATCGCTTACGCTTATTGTATTGATTTTCGGTATTACTTGGTCTAAAATACGAACGGTATTGTTACGTCCAAAGTAAGGATTAAACATGAAAGGAAACATAATAACCTCCTTTCTTATTAAGCGCAACAGCTATCACCGTAGCCATAGCCGTAACCATAAGGGTTTCCATAACCTGTAAATCCACCATTACATCCATAAGGATTACATGTTAAATATGCAGGAACTGGACAAGGTTTAATCTGATTTACAATATTCTGAGTCTGCTGTTGAGTAATAGCAGAAGTTTGCAATGCGTTCTTTTCATCACGTAGAACGTCAATCTTATTCTGCATTTCTCTCATTTCTAACTGACAGAATTTATCATTGATAATCTGAGTCTGAGCATCTATCTTAGCACCAAGAATGTTAAATCTTGTAGCGTTTTCACTAGACAAGTTGCAGAATCCTGAAGTAATAGCGTTTTGCAAAGTGTTGGTTTGCTGACAGATAGACAATCTGTTATCAGCATTCATCTGAGTTAAGTTCAAATTAACTGCATCGATTGAACGCTGAGTTGTGCAGCAGCAGTCACTAATAGCTTTGATTACGTTGCAATCACCAGCATTAACAGCATTGATTACTCTTTCTGCAGAGAAACCTACTTCACCACCAACCTTACCGATTGCATTCTGGATAGAACACAAAGCATTGTCAATTGACTTAACATCACAGTTCAAGTTAGTAGACAAGGTATTGATTGCTTCCTTGTTACCATTGATAGCCTGCATCAACAAATCAGTATTGTTGTTCTGGTTACCCATAGCGGCTAAACGAGCGAAGTCAGAGTTGGTTTCAGCCTGGTTGCCACGACCGAAGCCGTTGCCACCCCATCCGCCCCACATCCAGAAGAGCACGATGATGAAAATCCACCACCAACCACCATTGCCACCGAACATACCATTACCGTTGTTCATCATAGCCATCAAAGCAGCAGGATCAAAACCTTTATTAGCATTTTGCATCAAAGCAGCGATACCGGGGTCAATACCACCACGGTCTACAATTATTCTTTCGTTTTCTAACATAATGATTTATTTTTTAATTGATTTATTTATTTTGATAATTAGAAATATCTAACAGATGTGTTGCGAGAATCTCTGTCTCTTTTCATATCTTCTTCACGTCTATCTCTATCCATTCTATTTCTTTCAGGATAAGCATAACGATCAGAATATTCATATTCATCCTCTATTTCATATCTAGAGTAAGGATATGACATTCTACCAGAAGATCTTCTTTCTCTACCATATTTATAATCTGAATCATATTCACGATCATGAGACATATGTTCATATGCTTTATAATCGTTATCTTCATCATCACACATTATATAAACATAGTAATGCCACATCTTGCCTTCTGAGATGTCTTTGTCACAAATCCAAGCTTTGGTAAGTTCTGCAAAATGTTTGGTACTAGCTCCACCAGTTATTGCTACAACAGCTTTATAAAAATCCGAGTAGATCATATTCATGGCTACATACCAGTCCCATTTATTGTGTTTCTCTGATTTTAAATTTATGCCCATTTGATTGGCAACGGACGTTGTCTCTTCAACTGTCCAATGAGGACCTTTTGATCCATCCTCATTTTCCATGCCTTCTACTGCGTATCTGGCATGTTCCTCATCAAAGTGAGGACCATTTATAGCTTCATATACATTAGCACAGAGTTCTGATTTAAGTATTCTGAAGCCCTTTTCCAACAGATTATCTTCATGTTTATCCATAGCTTTACCCAATTTAGTTAAAGCTTCTGTTGGGGAAGGATGGCGTTTAATTTGATCTAATATTCTACTTAAATGCATAGTTTCAATTTATTTATTGATTAATATTAAATTGAAATATTTTGCAAATTACTTTGTAATTTTGATAACTCGAGTATCTAATACTCTTATTAAATCATTAGAATTGATAATTTTGTAAGATTCGACTTTATCTTTTTTAAAGTCGAAATGTATTAACCGTTGAAACCAGTTTTTATATTTCTTTCTATATACTTTTTCTTCGGTTATAAATAAATCTTGATGATTATATATCTCTGGAATACAGGTTATAACTGAATCTATTCTATTTATTTTGATTGTAGTCAATGGATTTGACTGAAGTTCTACATTGAAGTTTCTATCTATAGGTATTGTCTTTACTATAGTGTCTGTCAATACGGTGGACATACTCATTACTTCTTTTAACTTCTTATTCTTTATTTTAAGTTGATCTTGTGTTTTTGATAACTCTTGTATTAAACTATCTTTAGAATGTTTGAAATCTTCTATATTAAGTTTTAATACTCTATTTTCATTTTGTTTATTACTTAGGATCGATTGATAAGATTCAATATTATTACGAGCATCTCCCAACTCTTCATCCAGTTTATTTACTTTGTTTCTTAAGACATAATTGGATATTCCTAAGTAAGTTATAATGGTTATTATCAATACTCTAAGATAATTCATATCATTTAATCTTTTTTACTAGTTTCTTAATCTTTGGTAAATCTTCTTTGTCAATTGTAATATCTAGATATTTTTCACCTTTTTTCTTCAAGAATTTTTCAAGTAAGTTCCACGGTCCAGTGGGATCTAAAGTGTGTAAGTTTTCAATCATAGACCATAACTCAACACCTGCAATCAATCCCGCAAAACCTTCCACAAGATGTGCATTAAACGACGTAAGAATATACTGGTCTACTAAATGACCGCAACCAATCATTAAAGAACTGAAATACAATTTCTTGAGGGTCGCCCAAGCTTTTCTTGATTGTATCTTATCATTTTTACTTAGGGAAACTCTGATTCCTAAAATCATATCAATGATAATTAATATGCCTACAGCAACAATAGGAATCCAAATTGGTAAAAAGAATGTGCTTATAGCACTGGCTAAGGTAGTACTAACACATGTAAAAAATTTAATTGGACCATCATTTATTAGTTCTTTAAAATAATTCACTGTAGAAACACTTGAGGCTTTTATTATAATATCATTTATATATCTAAACATGATTGAAGATTCGTAAAACTTTGAAAAAACAAAACGCTAGACAATCTAAAAGAATGCTAGCGTTCTGAAAATTATATGATACTTAGAGCTTGATATATAAAGTAAACGATTATATTAAATAAAGGTTCCTCTTATAAAGAGGACTATTACATACCTAATAGCGGTTATTAAATTATCCGTTCTTTGAAGGGAAGAAGGGTAAAAGGTAAAACTATACAACTGCTATTTTTAACTGGTTGAAGAGATTTTCCATCTTGCCAATAAAGAGCCGCGTTATTAGTAGGTCCAAACTGGGTACATGTTTGAATATATTGGCTCCCCCATAAAGAAAGACCCAATGTACTCAAAATCTCTTCCACCTGTGTTTTGTAAGAATACAAAGTAGTTACTTCACTAAATGAAGGTAAATATCCACTCTGCCCATTCCCAAACGTATATGTCTTAGCATATTTTGCCGCAAGTGCGTTGTTAATTCCTAAAGTAGATATTATCACATCAGTGTAAATAAACCCATGTGTTGCTTTACTTAAGTTTGAGATTGATATACCAGAACTTAACAACGGTACATTGGGAATCAAAGTGTCTCGCCTACCAAAAGGATAGCTTCTGCTACTTATACCCGTTGCTACCATAAACGAATCAGTATCAGTTGAAATGCCTATACCACATACAGCAGACACTCCTTTACCAGATGATGCCCATTCTTCTTTTGTGTAACGATTGTTATCCTTATCATAAATATATATACCATTTGGAACAGGATTGTATTCATAGGTACAGAAAGGACGAACCATCTGAGAACCAGTTTTAGACTTTCCGCTTTTTGTACCATTAATCCAATCAAAATTCCAGGCATTAGCTGAATCGTATTGTGTCGAAGTCCAGTATGGATCACTACTCAATGGATCTGAACCGATTGTCGTATTTATTGAAGCGTCGATCTTAACACGGTTTGATTGAGCTACACTCCACTGTCCACAAGAAGGCAAGAACCAAGAATTTGTACCAAATCCTTCTGTAGAATAAGCTGCACACTGATGCGCCGCCGTGCTTTCCGTTGGTTTTGTAAGTATGATATTATAAGAATTTGTCTTACCTGCGAAGTCACACGCGGCTAAAGATTCACTTGTTTCAGTTACTACATCAGAAATAATGCCTAATGTCTGTGTCCAAAACGCCACGTTCACATTTTGCAAAGCAATAAAATCAAAATCCTTGCTTCTTACATCAGTAATGACACCGACACAAGTTTTAGTACTGTCCAATTCAGTTGACCACGTTTTGTCACTATATACAAAATCACCTATTTGAGGACGTGAAAGAGTCTCTACTGGCCACACTTTAGTATTACCCAAATACATGGCTTTTACTTCGGTAGTACCAACATACGCATTTTTAATATCTTTATTAGTCATAGTTAACCTGTTATTATATAAAGTGTATTAGAATCCTTAACGGTAAGTTTATCATATGCGGTTTGAGTCAATTTTATTATATTGGTTACAGTGTTGCTGGTTACAGGGGTGCCTACGGAATTTATGTATGTAAGTTCATAACTGTTTGAAGAATCTTTTATAATGAGAGCGACTTGACCAACCTTTTTTGAACTCATAATAGAGTAATAATAGTCATAAAAAGTAATATTGGATACTATGTTTATATTATTGCTTGCATCATAATTTAAAAACGCTCCAAAAATAGGTTCGCTTGTGCCAGATGATCCAAATTTACCTGGTTCTGCTTTATCGTAATTTATAAAATACATGTAATCGTTATTTGGAGTTATCTTACCATCAAAAGCAGATACAATTGCATTATACTCTTGTGCTGTAACTGTAGTTTTGTTCTTATCCTCAAACTTAATAGCATTAATAGCATCAAGAATATTGTTCTGCGTTTCTTGTGGTAATACTACGCTACTAGTTGGTATTGCTTTGTATTGACCGTTATCGGAGAGGTATTTTGTACCGGAGCCAGTATTTTGTAAACTTTGTCGATTAGATACCGAAGTATAGGTCTTGTTACTCTTATTAATAATTACGGTTGTTACCATTAATCCTATAGAGTGATCACCGGAGTCTACTGTTAAAAAATTTGTTATAATACTATATGTTTCAGTAGAATTACTAATTGTTATCGGGCTAAATCCATCAGGATCCGTTTCAATTCTTGCTGTTGTTATTCCTTTGTTTACTGCATCAACTATCTTTTGATAGTTTTCATCTGATAATGTACCACTTTCACTTGGAAATAAAGTTGTTAAGTCAAGATACTGATTGCTAGCTATAATCTCTGACCATTGCTTATTTTTCCTACCATATGTTTTACCATCTGAAGGCGCATCAGGAAATTCTTCTATACCGTAATTGGGTAGTTTTACCCACTCTCCATCTTTCTTTATTTTTATTGTACCCATATTATACTAAAGTTACATAGTTATCTACTAAACTTGACAAATCATGTGAAAGTGGTATTTCACTATTCCTAATACATAAATACACTTTACTATTTTGTGTATAATATTTATCCTTAAACAATTCCATAGGTGGTGTATAAGGTATCGGATCTTCTAATGTACCAGCATGATCTTTATCAACCACTTTATACAAAGATGCTGTATCTACTCCAGGAATCCAATTTTCTTGTAACGTATGATCCTGTATTACTTCATACAATATATCTGAATTATTTGTTACTACTCTAAATCTAAAACCCTTAGTAACAGAAGTACCATAAGAGGCATCTCCTTTTCCCCATACAGGATAAAGTGTTTTCATTTCTAAAGCTTTATCCGCAGTAAGTACTGAAGTGTTAATTATAGTTTTAATAAAGTTAATAGCTTGTGCTTGTTCATTGTCAAATTGTCCTGTATTGACTACTGTCTTTATTTCATCATAAGATGGATAATGATTAAATACATGTTCATTGTATTTATAATGAATAATATCATCTTCAGTTTCCTTATCCTTATCTACTTGAACGTCCCATCTTACTGCCCATTCATTTAAACCTAAGTATTCAACAGAAATAGGGATGCTATTACTATGTGCAATTCTTGTCATAGCCTAATAATAAAATTTTAAGTTCTTTTATACTATAGTTTATTATAGGTTTATCCATTAAACCCAGGCTCTAACGCCAAAAATTCATCTTTTGTTTTAACTACGATCTTACCATAAAAACCTAACCGCGAACCGATATCCGAACGCACATACGAAGAATCAGAAGCAGCATCCGAAAAGAAGACCCCGCATTGAGACTCAAGGTCCGAACTACCCGACCGCATAAAAACTCTGTTACCTGTATCATGATAGTAATAGTCTGCATAATATGTAGTATCTGATCCTCCTGTAGTGTTGCTTGGCATAATATCAGCGTATTCTCCGTGAGCAATGCCAACAATCCAACCATTAGAAGAGGAAGCAGTAGTATTAGATTCAGTAGGGCCAACAATTTGTCTTACGTTTGTATATCCTGCAGATGTTAAACCTGAAATATCGGTATTTACTTTAAGACCTCCATCGTACACTATCCATTGTCTAGCAATAATATTAATCCCTTGTACGAATTCAAATTTACCATAGTAACAATCCTCAAGACCTAAGAAATTACTACTATCATTAAACGTTCCATCCCTATCACCTAACGATATTGTGTTACCTGTCACACTACCCCAAGAACGTGTACCACCAGAACAGGGTATACTACTATTATCTGCACTTATATTAGTATTACCATATTTAGCACAGAATAAATTAGCAATAGTTTTATGGGCTCTGTAATCAATCAATCCCCAGTTACTCCCATTAGCTTGTGCTTGATTGAAAAAAGTTTCTATAGTTTGCTCTCCTGTACTAACAGTTAATTTCCTACTGGTTAATTTGCCATCAGTATTATATGCTTCAAATACACCAATTAAACATTCTCTCTCCTCTTTATAATTCTCATTAATCTTTTTTTCAGATATATATAATTTATATTTGTTTACTGCTGCGCCAGAGTTATCCATTCTATAATAATACTTAGGGAAATGAACCATATAATATACATAATGGTAAGCCCCAGTAGGGTTAACCGTAGAACCATCTTCCCATTTATTACTATTTGTTGAACCAAGATAAGCAATAGCAGCAGAACCATCATTCTGAGGTAATGCTAAACATCTTTTAAATTTACTAGTAAGACTAGTAATAACATCTAAATTACCACCTCTTTCTAGTGTAGTAGTACTTGCGGATTTATTGAATTGAACCCACATAGCATAAGTTTCTTCTGCTAGAATCTTATAAGCTAGATTAACAGTTATATCTGAATACTCAGTTCCAGTATTTCCAGTCTGAATCTGTGGAGTATCATAGTTAGTTACTTCACTACCTTGGAAACGATACTCATAATTTTTAGGTAAAATAAAATCATGTGTACCTAAACTAAGTGGATGTGTCCACATTGCAGGAGTTAAACCCACTACAGGAGTAATTGTACCTTCATCTGCTGTAATATTTAAAGTCACTTTAGTACCATAGTAAACATACAAAACATTCTGTGTAATACCTGTTGCTGTATGCGTCTCCTCCTCTGGAATATCGTATTTCCTATAAGTGGTATCTGTATTCACTATTACTTCCCGACCAGCAACAGTAAATTGCTTACCAGTTGGTACATTAAAAGTATAAGTTAAATTTCCTGATAATGATTTAGTTACTGCACCTGATATTGAAATACTAGCATTATCTACAAATAATGTAGGATTATTACTAGTAACAGTAAGTGTAACTATTGTAGTATTATAAGTTAAAGTTACATTTCTAGTATTACCTGCTGTAGCTGTAAACGATTGTACTTCTGGAGTAGAATAGTCTGTAATATCACTGCATGTGATAGTATAATTAGAATTCACAGGAACAGTAATACTAAGTTCAGTTCCTTCCCATGTCAATTGCTTAGAAGTATTTTCATATGCCACAGTGATAGTGACACCATTAATATTAGAATCTGATGGTTGATTGCTTGCAACAGTTATTTTAACAGTTTCATCTTTAGGTGCTGCTTCTACTTCTACCCATGTTCCATTCTGTCTAGCATACTGTTTACCATCTTTAGGTGCTTCTGTAACTACTAATTCATCAAAAGTGTTATCTGATAAATCAATCCATACTTCTTGTTCACCATCAGGCTGTGTACCTTCACTTACATATACTTCATCGGATATATCAGATTTTAAAGCATATTCACTGCCCTGTTTACCATCAAGTAAGTCGGCATCTAAACCACTACCAACTCCATCCACTGTCTTTACTTTGGATAATACATCTGTAGCAGTATATGCAGAAGAATCTAATTTTGTATTAACCTGAGTAGTAGTAGCATAACCTTTTGCAGTTAATTCAGTTTCAGTTACATATTCTTCAGGTACTGAAGTAAGGTAATTGCCTTTTGGTTGATAAGTACTAGCTGCATCAGTCTTAGTCAAATACCCATTAAGGTCTACTGTTTCACTTAACTTATCCCAATCTGGAGTAGTTGAAGTAGCTACATAATTAGCCCCTGTATCTTCAAGATTATACACGTCACCGATACTTACATTTTCAGCAGGTAAGGCATTATAATTAGCTACAGAACCTTTTACTCTATATACTGAACCTACAGCAGTATTAATCTTTTGATCTATTTCTTCTGATGTTGGTAATCCAGTAAGTTTATTAAATCCTTCAGCAGTGATTAAACCTGCAGCAGAAGTTGTAGCTGCTGGTATCTGTATTACTTTAGATTGAGTATTGCCGTTAGAACCTGTTGATTCATTCTTAAAGGAATATGTAATACGACCAAATTCAGCTGTGGGAACCATGTTATCGGCCATATTTACAACATAACCGTTAAGTCTTGCTAATTTACTTTTTTCAGCTGAAGTAAAATCAGTAGAACTTAATCCTTTTCCTTCTTCCTTGTCTACTTTGGTATCTAACTTACTGTCTACATAAGTCTTATCAGCTTTACCAGAGATTTGTTCAGTAACATCTACTGCTGCGACAGTATCATCAACGTACTTCTTAGTAGCAGGATGATAATCTGTAGTAGGTGTATATGTACTAGTATTACTTTTGGATATGTATCTACTATCATGATTATGACTAGTAATATCCCCAGTAAGCACAGCTTCTACATTCTGTTTAGTTACAGAAGCATCACTACCTGGGTCTCCTTTCTCTCCTTTTTCACCAGGATCACCTTTTGGACCTTGTTCCCCAGGTGCACCATTAGCTCCTGGTTCACCTTTAGGACCAGGTTCTCCCTGTTCTCCCTTAGGTCCTACAGGCCCCTGTGGTCCTGCTGGTCCTTGAATACTACCTACGTTACTCCATTTAGGATTTGATTCAACATTACCGTTTTCCCCTACGTATACATATAGATTACCAGAAATTAACCAAGCATCACCGGATACTCCTTCCTGTGGTAATTCTGTTTCAGAATCTAATTCTCCTTTAAGATTTAACCCTGAACCAGTATCACCTTTAGGTCCCTGTGGACCAGTTTCCCCTTTTGGACCTTGTGGTCCTTGTTCTCCCTGATCGCCTTTTTCCCCTTTGGGACCAACAGGTCCTTGAATACCTGGCTCTCCTTGTTCACCTTGAACACCTTGCAAACCTCTTTCTCCTTGTAATCCTTGAGGTCCTCTTTCACCAGTAGCCCCTTTTTCTCCTGTATCACCCTTATCTCCTTTAGGCCCAGTTTCACCTTTCTCACCTTTCAAAGAGATTAACCATTCAGCTTCTGTTCCTTCAAAACCATGCTGTACTGCTACTTGATATGCTGATAAACCTTGAATACCTTGTGCACCAGATAAGTCTGATATGAATTTCCATTCAGTATCTCCTTTTAGATACAATCGAGAATCTTCTTCATTTTCAACATCACCTGTATCAATCATTACAAATTGTCCTATCTTTACTTCAGGATTATTGTAATCATCTTCCATAGCTTGGATTGAAGGGTATGTCTTTACAATAGTAAATGCGTCACCAACCGCATTGATACCACTATCTTGATAAGTATCTTTTACATAATCATAGATGTACCAATTACCATCTACAATCTTTGGTGGATTCTGAAGTACTTCTTTTGAGTCTTTTACAGCTTGTTTAGCATCTTTAACTGCATTAGGTACTTCTGCAAGCATTCTACTAAAATCTTCTTCAGTACCTGTATACCCATGCCCTATAGCATAATCATAAGCACTTCTACCAAACGCTGTATAACCACTATCAACATACTCATTATATGCAGAATCAAATACCCACCAATTACCGTTTTCTCCAATAATTGGACTTTTACCAGAAGCAGGTATACCTGTGTCACGATTATCTATCCACCAGTTACCATTAGAACCAATGAAAGGAGCAACAGCATCTTCACTAGTAGCATCTGTTAGTTTAACCCAAGACTTAATATCAGGATTATATACTTTAATTACTTTTCCTTTTGAATTTGCTCCCAAGTCTATCCAGTACCCAACTTCATTAGAATTGGGTACCATATAGCTTGCAAAGAATTCATAATATACGTTATTCTTTATCATGTTATTCTGTAATATACGGGTTAGCTTCTTCTATTTCTAACACAGCTTGTTTCCATTCATTATAAGCTTTAGCTGCTGCCTCATCTTCTCCAAATTCTTTATATTTTATATATGCCATGTATAATGGATCGCTTTTACTAATATAAGCGTTTTCTCGTATTTTGCGTATTCTTTCATTTTGAGAAGATTTCACTGGCGTTTTCATATAGTATACGGCCATTGGATCATCTACTACTTCATCCATGTATTTGATATAAAAATCTCTTTGGTCGTCGTTTAAAAATAAATAACGATCATCTTCTGTAAGTTCTTCTAATGATTTTACTTCTTTATCACTTAAATAAGTTTTAAAAAAATCAGCATCTATTGAACCTACTCCGTTCTTTGTAATATAATATAGTTCCATATTCTAATACGAAAAAAATGCAACATTAAAATAAGTTAAATCATGAGCATTGCCATCAGTATCAAACCAATGGATATCAAAATGATCAGAATATCTAGGACCAATTTGATATAAACCTCTAAAGCCACTAGCTATATTTGTATTTGGATTATCAATAGAACACAATACAACATAATTAGTACTATGTGCACCTGATAATGTAAATCTAAATCTACCTGTGGCAACCCTAGAAGGAGACATTCTAAGTTCCTTAGTAGTAAATAAATATCCAAATGATGCACTAGACCCAGTCCAGTTACATCTACCTGCACACTTCAATCCGGGTATTGAGAAATTACTAGAATCAATATTTTGAGCAATTAAAGAAGTACAAGTAACGTTTCCAGTAAATGTACCATTTGTTGCTACCATACTACCATTATCAAGTACTCTAAAAGGAGCAGATGTTCTATTACCATGATTTGTACCTGCCCAGATTCTTACGGAGTCTGAAGAAGTTCCCACCCCAGTTAATCCTGCTCTAGAACTGCTAGAACCATCTCCTACTGTAATGATACCATCTGCCCATAATTTTAAAGGAGCTTTTGAGTTTGTGATTTTAGTACCACCAGAAGAAATAGCACCTTTATTTGAACCAGTACCTGCTGCTAAAAATGGAGTCATACCATCTGTAGATGGATAGAAACACACTACATCATTTGTTGATCTAAAATAACTACTAGAAGCTGGACTAAAGCGCCATCCACCAATTGTAGCTTCTTCAGCAAATAACAAACCGGTTGCAATATTCTCAAATGAATTTAATGATTTCCATTCAGAACTAGACCAACCCGGTGTAATTGTAGCTTTATTTGCCATATAATATACTCCATCTCTTTTTACGACATCTACCAATTCTGCTGTTTTATAATAAGTAGCATCCTTATTATATTCTCCTCTAAAATTTAATGCTGGGCCTGGATCTCCAGCAGGGCCTTGACCTCCAGGAGATCCTTGTGGTCCAGCAGGACCTTGTGGACCAGTCTGCCCATCTTGTCCATCTTTACCTGATATTTTTGTAGGTAATGTCCACTGTTCTCCAGACTTAAGTAAACCGGTTTCTCCATCAAATAAAGCAGTACTTTTCCATATAGCATAACCGCTTGCAGAAGGAGCATCTACATACCAGTAGTTACCATTACTATATGTGCCGCCTGAAGTAGGTCTAGATGTCATAGAAGGTCGATTTGGTTGAGACTCGTTAGATCTACAATAAATAGATACTTCAAAATCACCAGGAACTCCACCTTTGGCTTTTGTAATAGTAAAATCACACACATCTACTACCGGAGAAGCTGAAGAAGCAGGTACATGAAATTCTACTTTAAATACTGTACTATCAAAACTATTACCCAATCTAGCTACAGTAAGTTTATTATTGTTTGTATCAATAGATAATTGATTTTGAGTATTGTTATCTAAATTAGTATAAGTTATAGTATATTCACTATTCTCTAATTTTCTAGTACCTTGATATAAATAATAATTAGTAGAAGCTTTTGCTAATTCTGATGATTCTACTTCTCCTAACCAATTAGCAGCTACTGTATGAGCTTCATTGGTTAATACTCCCCTATATGGACTTTCTCCATCTTTTCCATCATACAATTTATTAATTGTTAACATATCCTGATATACGGCTCCACCTAAAGCAGAAGTACATTCTACTTTAAAAGTTACCTCGTTAACAGAATTGTTAAAGTATGAACCGTTTGGTGATACTACTAAAGTTTCTGTAATCTCATTTTCAAGAAGATTCCAGTTATCCGTACCTACGATTTTCCAATACCAGGAATAGGTAGGAGACTCAATTCCATATGAACTAGCATATAGAGTTATTTGTGATGGACTAACTAAACCTTCTTTATCGTACTTAAATACCTGCTCTCCTGATATTAATACATAACAAGCATCAACTCCATCAAACCCATTCTCACCATTTTGTACTTTATTAATCCATAAATCCTTAGTAAAGGACATGGAACCGATGTTAACTGTTAATCGTATTCTAGCAGAAGGTGATCCTAAAGTATTTAATGTCACTTTGTCACCATCCACAGTAACAGTAGCTATACCTTCAATAGTTTCTGCTGTTATACTATCAATATATAATTGGTTTGTTCCCTGATAAGCATACACGTAAGTATACACATCAGTAATGGTGATTTGGGGGTTATTACCAGACGAATCATAAGGTACTGTCATATTACCATTACTCAGGTCTATATAGAAAGCATCTTCTCCAGTTGCACCATCTCCAAGTTTGGCTACCTGAGTTTCATCATAAAAACTTTCTTTACCATTAACTACGGTACAACGTACTACAAAATTTCTAAGATCACCAAACATATCAGGACGTACATCCAATGCTTGAGAGGTACCTATTGTTTCATTTGTGTTTCTATTTACCCAAGTAAACACAGGATTTTCTATATTATAAGTATTACAATATAGTGTAATTACAGATGGTTTAGGAGTACCTTCAAAGTTAGGATTATCATACATGAATAATCTTTCCCCAGTAATTTCTACCCATTTAGCTTTATCTGCACCAGCGGCACCTTGCTCACCTTTTTCTACTTGCAATAACCACTCATCATTTTCTTTACTAGGAATACTAGTAGTTTGAGTAGCCATGCATAACCACAATGAACCATTATACGATACTCTATCATAATAATAATACGTAGTACCAGCTATAAATTGTCCTCTATCGATGGGTACTCTTATAACATCTCCATTACTAGATACTTGAGATAAAGTACCAACAAATCTACTATTTTTACCTATAACTGTACGATCTTTGCCTACTAAATTAAAATCGTCAATATTATCATATAAAGTAATACTAGGTCCTTCTGTGCCTCTAGCAGATATCATAATAGCAGATCTACGATCTTCATTACCGGGGTATCTATTACCTAACTGAATAATTTTATCTTTGGGTTCAGGAATAGAACTACCTGGTTCACATACAGAATCTGATAAAACCACATAGTCAGTACCTACTTCGGATACCATGCGCCAATATCTTTTAACATTCTTACCATCAAAGATTTGACATATAGCTTGATCGCCTTCAACAAAAGGATTTCTTACAGTACCATCTTGAGTATCAAATGTACACTTGTAATCATTATCTGGAGTAGTAGTAACATCTAGTATTTCAAGATCAGCAACTGAAACTAATATATCTCCACCAGTAGCTTTTATTTCATTTACTAGAAGTTCATTAACAGTCATTCTACCTCTAACAAACAAATCATCTACTTCAAACTTCCATCTGCCATTAATCGGATATAAAGAGGCACCTTCGCCTAGAAAACCTTCTCTAAATGTTTGACCTCCTTGTATTCCTTTTAGAAACTTGATATAACCATTTGCTGTATCGTCAACCTTTTTAGATATATAGTTTAAATCAGATCTTCTAGCTGAATATAAATTACTATCTGTAGGCTGAGTGTTGTCAGTACTAGTGATCATATATTTTGTATCACCACCTATACTACCTTCTACAGATTTAATTTTACCTTCTAATTTTGATAAAGCTTGATTTAACGTATCTGTAGTAGTTAAATCACTAGTATCCCCATTATAATAGTACCCTGATAATGGAAATATGGTACTAGTAGGTTGTGTATGAAAACCAGGTGCTTCACCACTACCACCACCATTTGCAATTAAATCTGCTAATGCTGTAATGATGTTTTCATCTTCAATCAACCTATTTAATAGGTTTTGTAATTGTTCTTTAGTAGACTTATCATCAATAGTATCTATCCAACCCTGTACTGTATCATTAACTTCAGTTAAATCTTTATCGTGTTTATCTTCAAGAGTAATGATCTTATTGTTTAGTACATCATAGTAACTATTAATATTACTACTTAGATTATTAGTAACATTAGTATCTCCTTCTACTATCTTGTTGGATAGATCTACATAATTATTATCTACTTTGGTATCAAGATTAGCTACATCTTCTTCAATTCCATCTACTCTCTCATTAGTAGCAAATGTACCAGATAAACTAGTTTCAAAATCATCTTTATGAATTATCTTATTAGTTTTATCTTGTACAAGAGTTAGAATATCATTATCTTCAAAAGATGTAGTAACCTCAAATTGTGATATCTTTTTATTCATATTACTCTTGAATTATATGTTCTTCTACTTCTGTTAATATACAATCATCGTCGATATCTTTTTCTGGATAGAAATTAATTTGTTTTTTTAAACAACACATACATTCTATAATTTTATCTACATCTTCCTGAGTAATAGGAAAATCTTCATCATCTACTTTAGTACTAGCCCAACTAGATAATTTGTCTAAATGCAACAATAATACTAAATTGGTAATAGAAACTCTATCCAGTTTTGCATTGTACTTAGTAGACTGATTAACTAATTCCCCAACCTTATTTACATAATTCACAATATCCATCTTTACAATTTTTACAGTCATTAATAGTACAATTGCATGTTCTCATATCAAGCAAGTTAAGCATTTCTTTATAATATCTATCTGCATCTTCTGTAAAGTCTAATGCTATAGCATTTTCATATAAAGTTTTCTTGAATAAGAACATCATGATTTTATCTTTCATCTTGTTATCTAAGCAGTTATGACAGTACTTTGTAAGTAATTTTACTTCTGCATAATACAAGCTATCGTTTATGTCATTCATATCAATCGTATATAAAAAGAAAAGGGATTAGGGATAACTTCCCCAATCCCTTTCATGGTTAAAAATTAATTAAATCCTTATTCAGATACTTCTGCACCAGAAATGAAAGATTTAATCATATTCACAAATAATTTATTTGTTTTGATCTGATCTTTTACAATGTACATTTCAACTGCCAGCGGAGTTGTTTTAATATATTGATTATCGTCAGACAGATATTTATTATCCCATTCCATTGTAATAGTATCGTATTCTGCACTCAAATCAGATCTAAATTCCGGAGCAATATAAGGATAGATACCATTAGCTCTATGAGTAATACCTCTGTAGCCCATTGCTGCATCTTCACGATCTCTTACAATGTAAGCGTTACCCTTACCCGGGGTACCTTGAGTCTTAGCAATTGTCAGATTAGAAATCGGATACATTACGTTGCTCAGTAAACCAGAAGGAATCGTTGTCCACATGAAAGCTTCTACAGATACCTGAGTATAACCATGATCCAAAGTAATACCTTCATTGTAAGGAATTTCTTTAGCTGTCAAAGTCAATACAGCTGCACTAGCGCTAGCAGTAACTCTAGCTTCTTTGTGTTTATTAATTTTCTTTACAAAAGCATCAACCAAATCCTTCGGAGTTGTAGTCTTAGCGATTACTTCATACGTATGAGTAAACTGACCCGGAGCTTCGTAAATATCGTTATAAACCAAACGTAAAACATAACGATGACCAACTTCCGGAGCTACATTAGTAGCAGTAATAACAATCTTATCTTCAGCTTTAGCAACGAAAGGAGTTACTACCAAAGTAGGATTAGAACCTTTTTGAATAGGCATAGAGAATCTAATTACAGATTTAGTGCTCTTAGCACCAGCCTGATCATATACATCTTCTTTACCTTCACAAACACCTACATAAATAGATTTTGCTGCAGCAGCATTAGCTGCAGAAGTTAAAATTTTTCTGTTTTCATCAAACAGAGCAATTGCACCATCTGCCAAAGCATCTGCTGTAGAGTAAGAAGCAGGAGCTGTTTTAGCAATCAGTACAGTATTCACTTTCTGTAACATAATATTAATTTGTTTTTAGTTAAACGGATATCCTAGTTTAACTGTATTTAACCCTTCTACTCCTATGTTTCAAGTTTCCGCGTTAGGTTAAACTAAGAATTTAAAAAACGTATACTTACTCCATTGTTGAAACTTCGTTCATATACGATTGATATCTTGGATTAGCCTTATTTTCTAAGTATAATTCAGCCGCTATTTTTACGATTTCCTGATGAGTAGATACTGGCATATCCGTATATTCATCAAAAGGAGCCGTAGTAAGACTAATCCTTTTAGGAGTCCTCAAGTATGTGAGGATATAATTCTTTATATTGTAATTACCATCGGTATATAAATGGATTTCATTACCTTGAAATAATCTCAAAGGTCTTGCTGAAGTACCATGCAATCTATACTCTGATAATGTGTTTTGTCTTTGTCTATCAAAATTCTCAATAGTAGCTTCTAACACATCTGTGTGTTTAGTCCTAGGTTGACCATTAGGTCCCTTGGGCCAACAGTTGTTATTACTATAGATTACTGCTGTTTCACCTAAAGTAAACATATAATCTGTTGGTAATGTAACTACTTGTTCTTCTGGGAATGTTGTAAACTGATATGTCTTATTGGTTACAAGTGTACGAAGATCATCAATTCTTTTCTGATCTTGTTCAAATGCTGTACGCTTGTAATTGATACCTGAGTATCTAGTTTTAATAAATTTATCTAAACCAGCCATTAACCAATATTCAATATCTGCTGTAACTGGTTTCTCAATATTATTATCAAGCAAACCTATTTCGGTTTCAAATGCAGTTTGTAATTCAATGAACTTCATAATTATTCTCTATTACTTTGGTTAGATGGTTTAGTTTGTAATCTGTATTTACCTTCTGTGATAAACATATTAACAGCAAGGTCAACTATTTCACTATGAACAGATTCAGGTAATTCACATTTTGAAGCACCAGTTGTAGTATTAAATCTTAATGGTTTTCTATAGTAAGTAAGAATAACACCACTTAGAGTAGTGTAAGCATCTACTACTACTTCCATATACATATACTTAGTAGTTGGATCAGATATTAAAGCTACTGCTGGTTGTCTTACAATTGGAGTATTATAAGCAGTCTTCATAAACTTTGGTAGATCTCTATATTTTACTAATTGATTATCTACTTTAGTTTCAGTAGTGTATTGCTTATAAGTACCTTTTACTTTACTTACTGAATGTACATATAAGAAATACTCATCAGTAGTAGAATAAGGCAATCTATATCTAGCTATACCATTTGATGTAGAACCGCTTTGTGTGAGTTCTCTTTCAACCAATAAACTTTTAATAGAATCTGTATTTCTAGTTTGAGTATTAGTTTCAACTTCCATTTGATCATCACCTACATAGTTCATCATTACATAGCGATCTTGGGCCTCGTTTAACAATGAGAAAATAAGATCTGAATTAGGTTTTTGTTCTATAGTAAGAGTAGGATCTATCAACTGCAACCTACGCTCAAATTCCATTTGCATATTTTTCGAATCCACTTTATACCTCCTATTCTGCTAATTGTGCCACATACTGTGGATGTGATTGAACTCTTGGTGATTCTATATTTTCTAATGCCATATCAGCAGCTAACTTAACTACTTCATATTGCATATACTCTGGTATTTCGTCCATACCTGAAGTAATATCCTGATTATTTAATCTCTTAGGGTATGCTAGATAAGTTAAGTCGATAGTATAGGGACCAGTCATAAGATCCCTATCCACGAACACTATCAACTTATTATCTTCTAGTATAGCAACAGGTTCTTCTATCCAAGGTTTATTATTATATGTTTCTAAGAACCTCATTGCGTTTTCATGACTTATTAGTTTTACATTAGCTAATTTACTACCAAAATGTAATATACCTTGAATAAAATACATACGTTTATCTTGAGCCTGACTACCATAAGTAATAGTAGATTTAAAGTCATTGAGCATTAATCTATTACTAGTTGTTTCACTCAATAGTGTTAAACCTTTATCCGTTTTTACTAAACCTTCAAGGTCTGATACACGTTTACTATTTTCTTCAAAAGGAGTTCTAATAGTATTATTGCCCGTAAACTTGGTAGCTATTTTACTGAGGTATGCAGCATATAACCAATAATCTATTTCCTCAGGTAAAAAAGAAGGACAACCAGACATACCAATATTAACGGCATTCTTGTCAGCTTCTATTTTAAATGCTATATGTAATTCACTAATATTCATAATTATTTAGATTCAATTTCTTGCATGATTGCCATTTTGATATCTTGATTAGCCTTTTCATTTAAGAAACTAATAGCATCGTCTTGGCTTCTACCAATCACGTCAGTACCATAATAGTATACATTTTTTGACTTACGAATTACATTCTTACTAATTGCAGTCTCTAAAATGTATTGAGTATCTTTATTTTTGTTATCAATCCACAGTAGGAAGAATTTACGAGGATCTTTTTCAATCAATTCAAACAACTTGCTTTCTACTAATTCATTGCTAATGTTGTCTGACTTATGACCATAAATACGTAAACATTTACGCATCTCTTCGAGAGACATCTTATTAAATTCTGCAAATGCTTCACGTTTAATTTTGTTAAGTTTGTTAGCGGCTTCTGCTTCCGCATCGGTGTTAACTAACACATAATCATGTTGAGGTCTGATATTGCTTAAACCAGTTGCAACTCTTTTATGATTTTTTAAAAACAGATACGCTAATTCATCTTCAGGTTTTTCAGTATGCAAAAAAGTATCTTTAGCTCCTAATCTTACACTATAAGTTTTCCAAAAAGAACTAGTAGGTGCTAAATGACCTTCTTCATAACCCATAACTTTTTCAAGTCTACGAGCATCTTCTTCACTCAAACCTGTATGAATGTTACCAGCTCTTGTCCAATATGTACCAATATAATCGTAACAATTTTTATATTTAGCTATTCCAGCCCACGGATTTACTCGGGCGAATTTTAATACTACTTCCATAATTTTATTGTTTAAATAATAATCGGGGGCTAATGCCCCCTCTTATTAATATTTTTAATTTTCTAAAACATGTACAGGAAAATGAGTTTTATGCCTCAACATCCATGATGAGCTCCCCACATGCACGGGGATCGAACAAGCAAATGCCCATCTCACCTAACAAATGCACGCTATAGCCATCCTTTGCGTTTGATCTAACTGTACTTGCGTTCTTACCATAACCAGCACCAGGAGCAACAGAACCTGAAGTATTCCAGATTACCATTTCACGATCTTTTCTAACTACCTTAACGATGTTAGATTTACCATCTCTACGACCCAGATCCAAGAATGTCATTCTATAAGATTCCAGCGGTTTACCAGAAACTGGATGCAACAAACGATTGTAAGTTGTATCATCATACAGCGGGAAACGTTTCAATGTCAATTCGATACCATTAGTCATTTTGTAAGTAACAAACTGACCACCTAATACTAAAGACTGACCTGAACCGGTTACAAACTTAGTATCAATTAAATTCATAGTAGCAGCTTTCTGTTTCAAAACTCTATCGAATTCTCTCATACCCATCTCACCAGTCAAAGCAACAAACTTACGTTCATCGGTACCTAAAATATTATAAGATAGGTCAAACAAGAAGTCTTCCAATAGTTCAGCTGTCAATTCAGTGTAATAACGTCTATTAGACGGAGCAATCTGCTGCAACAAACCTGCAGGAATATATACCGGACGACCATTAGTACCCAGTAAAGAAGTAGAGCCATCTTTGTTTACGTTACTCTTGGAGTAAACCAACATACGTTCACATCTCTTAGACCATTCTCTCATAGCTTTCCATTCCTGATAATCAGACCATAAGTAAGAAGTCTTACCTGTTTTAGGATCTTTTAAAGCGATCCACAGTACTGTAGAATAAGCTGTACCTGTAATATCATAATCCAGACGAGTAGTAAACAAGAAGTTTCTCATCTTGAAATGAGTATTATAGTTCAGGATATCACCTTCTTCGCTGTATTCTTCATAAGCAGAAGCCAAACGAGATACCTGATGACCAGATACTAAATATTCACCAGGAATATAAGAACTAGATTGGCCATCAGCAATGAAACAAGTGTAAACCCATTCGTTACCATCCTGATAAGGTGCACCAGATACACGTACCTGATAGTTTCTGTCATCGAATTCCAAGATAGCACCTGGACCAAACCATTTATCTTCCAACCATAACATGATAGGTGTGTTACCCAAACCTGCCATAACTGTATCTGCATTAGCGGCAGTAATTTCTTGTCCATTCCACTTTGCAGAACGAATAGTTACAGCTCTATCGGTATCAATCATTACGTTCCATTCGTAATCTCTCTGATCAATTGACATTACGTTACCAAGACCACCAGTAATAGCGTCTAAAGACGTACTATAACCATCATCCTTAGAACCAAATACATAAGAAATAACACGTGTTACTTCATACGGTCTAGTTAACATTGCATTTGAAATCATGTTTTCATCTACAAGATCTGAAAACCATTTACCTCTACCGATCTGTAAATTATTTAAAATTCCGTTATCCATAAATATTAATAAAATTTATTTAATTAAAGTAGTTGTACTGCGCGACTAAATATAGAGTTAGAGGAGTTGGTATTGATTCTTCTTGTACCTTTACTAACACCCGTAGATCTGAGACTCTGTTTCAGATTTTTAATAGCTGAGCTAGTACCCATTTTCTTAGCAGTATCAAGTAAAGTGTCGCCTTTCATTGTAAAATAGGCAGACTCTATTAAATTTTTTACGCTTTTTGAATAATCTTTTTGATATTGAGTTTTACCATTAGCATCTGCTTTGAATATATATGCAAGTAAAGCTTTCTTATCTTTCTCGGGAACTTTAATTCCACGAATGTCTTTCATAGCGTTTATTTCACCGACAACGTCGTCCATAAACTTTTGTTGACGAGCTACCATTTGCTCATGTTGCTTTCTCTGATCTTCTAATAGCTGTTCCTTTTTGGTCTCTTCTATCTCCTTCATTGCTTCCAGAGCATCTTCAGCTTCGTCTTCTAAGATGCCAGCGTCTTCGTATTTTTCGATTTTACGAGCAATCTGCTTTTCGTTAAAACCTTTTTCAGCTAATAGCATCTTAACAATTTGCTTCTGATTACTTTCAATTGTAGTATCAAAGTTTTCATAATCGATCTCTGGAGTAAGAGTAAAATAATCATTAAGATCGCCGCCATTGCGTACAAATTCATCCAGTTTAGCCACGTCTTCATTGGCATACTGAGGAACTGATTGTTCTTTGATAACTTCTTTAAAATAGTTAACCAATTCTTCTACAGTCTTTGGTTTCTCTTCTTCTTCATCGTCATCAAATTCCCATTCTAATTCTTCAGCAATAGCATCGAATAATGCTGTAACTTTAGAAGATTCTTCTTCATCTACATCATCATCGTTATCATCGATATTATTGACATCATCATCTTCTTCTACTTTCTTAGTTTTCTTATTCTTTGTTTTATCGTCATCGTCGATGTTATCATCAATATCATTTACATCGTCATCATCATCAACCTCATCTTCTTCAGGTTCCTGCTTCTTGTTCTTGGCACCTGGAGTGGCTGGTCTAGCTTTTGCTGATTGTCTTTTCAATTCTTCTAACTCCTCATCAGTCATCGCATCGGGATCGTCCGGAGTAGGAGTAATTGTAGTCGTGTTAGAATGATCTTCTACAAACATATTAGATATTGCTTCAAATCCAAATAGTGTATCATTACTATTGTTATCCATAATTGTAATTAATTAGATTATTTTTTCTTTTTACCTTTATTCCATTTAGCAGCGTTTTGCGCAAATATAGCTCTTTTACGTGTTAAAGGATTTTTACTATGAGTTAATTCTTCAGTACTTTTACCTGTTCTCTTCTTAAGAGCGTTAAACTTACCTTTGTTTTTCTTCTTTATATGTATCCCACCATCTTTATAAGTTGGTATTGGATATAAGGGATAAATTTCTTCCATATTGATTATTCTTTATTTATTTCATATCCGGCAACAGGTAATAATAATGGAGTAATAAATTCCATTGGAGTTAAATTATTTATCCTATCTACAAATCTAGATTTATTTCTATACATGTTGTATTGCAATTTATTAGCATTATTAACAACACCTGTATTTCTAGGATCAAATAAAAAATCTTCAATAGTATTTTGATTAACCTTTGAACTCCAGTCATGTATCTTACCTTCATTTACTAAAGCTCTTTTCAAATGCAACATATGGGATTTTGATTCACTAGGATCTAATAAATACGCTTGCATGTTTGGATTAATATTAATTCCTTTATTACGTAATTCTCCTGGACCCATAATATTACCTTCATCTAGTAAATATGTTAAATAACGATTGTTTGCATCTGATGCCAATTGATCAGCTAAATGCCCTAATTCATGATTTGCTGTTCCTGGTAAATATTGTAATGGATCTATAGTAATAACATAATCATCAACTACAGGTCCATAGTCTTGTACATCTCGTACTCTACTTATTTTTGCATTTTTATTACCTGGCAATTCTGCATATTTAATATATTTACCACGATTTGTCATATCTCTTGCAGCTATTCTTTTGTATGCATCAAGATAATCTGTACCATACGCAGTATCAATTCCTTTTACTAACTCATAAGTTTTCTTATCTGGTAGCACCGCATCTTCTATAGTCTTATTAATTTCTTTTTCATATTTCTTGATATTTCTATCTCGTCTTATTACTTCAGAAAATTCAGAATCATAATCACTTTCCTCTTTGACTTTTTTCTTATTCTTTGATGTTTTACTACGAGCCTTTTCTGCCAAAATAGAAGGATATTCATCAACCATACTACTATGTATTTCAATAGGAGTGTTTAATGTGTTACTTACTCTAGATTTTATTTTTCTTAAACCCTTACCAACACCCCAAGGAATGGCATTCATTAATGTACTTACCGCGGCATTACCATAATTACCTTTTTCTAATTCTTCTGCAGTAGTAATCGCATCTTTTATATAACCTGCAGGAGTTATATATGCTTCAGGTTGAACTAATTCTGCTTTACCAGATATTTGTTGCTGTCTCTTATAATACTCTGGAGTACCTGGAGTAAGACCTAACTCTTTGGGTGGTACTATCTTTTTACCACCGTCTTCGTATCCAGGAATTGAATCAAATTGTGATTTAATATCAAAATAGCTAGCATTAGGATTCTCAGCTCTAACGGCATCATATATTTGTTTACGCTCTTTTAATGTTAGATCTGACCATTTCATAATTATTTATTTTCTTCAGGAAATAACCAATGTTCAGTATAGAAATGATAATAATTCTTATCTTTACATACTTTAGAATGTAATCCTGCATGTATTAAACTAGGTAAACCTATTACTAATAAATACAAGGGACCTAAGATTTTCGATTGTCTAGTATGGCCCAGTTCGTGACGCAAATGCTTAATATTATTAACAATAATATAATTCCCAAGAGTGATGCCACTCCGCATGTTACTAGATAACTTACATTTAATACACTCACCACAAGTTTCTTTAGTACAGACTTCATAACCTTTATAGCAATGATACAAGGCTAACCCCAGTAAATTCTGGGGTAATTGCCAAGTATACAATGCTGCGTTTTTAATTTTATTTAACAGCTTTTTCATATTACTTACCTGTTTTACCAGTTTTACCACCTTTCTTGCTTCCGCCTTTTTTACTTCCACACGCCATAATTAATTCCTCCTATTTTTTAGTTTTAGATTTAGATTCACCTACTACTTCATTTTTTAAAGCTGTCTTAGCTTTTAATTTCTCACGTTCCATTGCCGCTTTATCTTTAAGAATCTGCAACTTCTTAGCTTCTTCTAACTTACGTTTTTCCAAAGCTATTCTTTCACGTTCAATAGTAGCTTTAAGTTTTTCAGCTTCTTTCTGTGCTTCTATTTTACGTTGTTCTATTGCTTTCTTATTATCTTCAGCACGCATCTTATTTGCAATATCCATTTGTTTAGTCATTGCATCAGATACAGCTTTTTGTCTTTCAATTTCTTGCTTACCTATTTCTACAGGATCTGGTATACCATTCATATCTTGATCCATATTTTCAGAACCACGATAAGCATTCAATTGAGCAACAGTAATCTTAGTAGCATTATCTTGATCAATTTTATATTTTTCAAGATCCATTTCAGCTTCTTTGAGCATAAGTTCTTGTTCTTTAACTTCATTCTGCATCTGAACAAGTTGCTGTTGCTGTTGTGCTTCTTGCTCTTGTAAAGCTTGTTGCTGTTGCATTCTATTATTCTCGATATCTCTAAGCTTAGATTTAATCATACTTAAGTTATCCAGAGTAATGATCTCAGCAATATCTAATAATGATGCACCATTCTGCATTGCGGGTTGAATCAAACTATGTAATTGTTCGATTGCTTGATTGTCCTTAGTACTATCAGATACAAATATATCAAAATCTTCGTAACAAAAGTTATCATCTATTTGTAAGAATACTCTTGTAACGTCATCCTGCATATAATGTAAATACTTTTTAGTATCTTTCCAAGCATACTTAGATGTATCTAATAACATTGATAAAACTCTTTTCTTTACCTGATTGTGTAACCAGAACCAAGGTTCAGTAATGTGTGCAGATTGAACTACAGATCTTTCAACATTACCAACTAATTCATTACTAGAAATAGCTCCTTGTCTCTGAGGAGATACACCAGATAATTCTGATACCATTTGTTCTATCTTATCTAGCAATCCAATATAAGTATTAATAGTATTGGCCATACTAGCATCAATAGAAGCCCATTGATTGTATGGTGATGGTTTACCACCTTCTCTACCAGGAATGTTCCATCCTTCTTCGTAAGGATTAACAAATACTACACCCAGTGCATTCATGTAATGCATCCATTTATCAACATCAATACCCATACTTTTTGGTATTTGAGTCACGTCAATAACTGGAAGTTTGCCTTTATCTCTTGCTATAGCTAATTCTAAACGATACCATAAAATAATATACATATACTGTAATGGTTTCATAATAGCTACTAGAGACTTAGCTTTACTATTGGTGTTACTGTAAGCCACTCCAGTATAAGGTAATTTGCCAGAATTTAATGTAGAACTATTTTCAAACTGGTATTCTACAGGTTGCATTCCAAAGTAAAGTGCATCTTCATCACCTTCGTCTGCAGTTCTATAGCCTTCCCAAGTTTCAGTAATCCATTTCCATTCAATATCTATTTCATTACCTGTTTCTTTATAAGTTTCATCTACTTCAAATTCTTCAACTGTTTCTGTATCAGGATTTATAATAGTTACAAAACCTATTTTCTTAAATGATTTCCAGCATACATGATATAATATAACATCATCTAATACTCTGTCTTCTAGATATCCATTAATTGAATTATCTCTATTTAAAGTAATATGATTATAATCATCAACAGGACTTTTGTCAGGACCATAGCCAGAAGTAGGTTTCTGACCTACTAATTCTAATAAATGATTTAACTGTTTTTCATCTAGTTTATCATAATAATCATCATATAAACTAGCTACTGATGTACGTATTCTTCTTACACACCAAGATGCTTCATCTACAAATTCAATACCTTCTTCTGCAGGATACTTAAAATCCATAGTATTAACTCTCTCTGCAAATGGATCACCATTTCTAATACCTACATAATAGAATTCTAATCCACCACATAAAGCATCTTTAAATCCTTTTTCAAATTCATGTGGTAAATTTAATTTTTTCCATAAGAAGTTCAAAGAATTGTATGCAGTTATTTCTGCGACATCTTTATAACTTTTAGTGAGATATTCTTGTATTTTTTCTGGTGTCTGTATTTCGCCTGTTTGTAAAGCTTGTTGAAATCTTTGTTGTTCTTCTGGACCTAATTGAGCCATCATTGCTGCTTGTGCATATTCCAGTAACATTTGTTTAGCTTTCTCTTGAATATCTCCAGCAGCAGCATCACTGGTTCTACACACATTGTAGTTAAAAGGTCTCTTTGTTTCTTCTCCTAATAGTAAATCTATTTTAGGTCTAATTATATTATAGTCCTGAGCCATTGCTGGAAAACCATCATCTTGGTTAAAAGGATTTGTAACATACTTAAGATCTTTTTCATTATATATACTATTATATAAATCATAATAACTCTGTAATTCCTCTTCATCTGGAATTGAGTTAGCAGAAGAAAAACCAGATATACCTATAAAATAGTCTACACAATCTCTACGCCATTCCTCTGTCTTTTTAGACATAGGTAGCTTTTGTACAGGCATGTTTGATATATTTCTTTCCATATTAGTTAGTAAACATATAAGTGGTTGTACTAAAACTGTTATTTATCTGTGGCTCATAAGTATTATCGTAATTTTTAAATAAAGGAGCATTAAATAATCTAATATGTTTCTCCTTTTCAGTCTTTTGTTTTACTTGATAATTATACAATTGTTCTTTGTATATCATAATCTGTAGTAATGCCATTACTCGGTCTACGTTAATTTTTTCATTATATTTAATTAGTTCTTCGAGTAATGGTTCAGACATAATGGTATTTAACCTTAAGGTATCATTACCAAGATCTTCTTCAAGCCATTCTTTTATTCTATCAATACCCCAAGCTTTAATCTCTTTTGTCATATGACATCCTTTTCCTCTGTTTACTTTAGAGGAATTGGTGATGTCTCGTATGATATCTGGTTGATCTGCTAATAAATAATTACAATGCTTATTATTAAAATAAGTAAAAATACCAGTATTCTGATTTTCTACCATTGCTTTAGCATTATAATACTTAAGTAACTTACGAACATTCTCATAGAACTCTTCAGCTGTTTTAGGTCTACCAGTATACTCTGCGACTATTATATCTTGATAGGATTCAAAATCTTGAAAACGTTTGTATATAATACAAGAACCAAGAGAATTAGTACCTGATTGATCTTGATCATATGGGTCAATGCCGGCAATATATAAACCAAAAGGTGCATCCTTTACTGGATGTTCCCATATTACTATAGCCCCCGTAGGATCAGCGGTTTTAGGTAAAGGAAACTCTTTTATATCATTTTTATTTTTTGAGATATTCCACACTATTTCTCCTTTTACCTCAGTAAGGTATCCTACTTGTTTAGCATTAGCTAATTTCTTATTAGTTCTTATTCTAGCTAATTGTTTTTGTAATTCTTTTTTGGGAAATATGTTACCTGATAGTTCAGTAAATGCTTCTGCTGGTGTCTCTGAATGTTCGGCACAATATCTATCTACCTGTTGAGAACTTTTAGCACTTTTTAATTCTTCTTCTCTAAGATTCAATATGAATTCTCTGGCTTTCTCGTGTAATGTATTGCCATCTTCATCCATATACAATCTTTTACCATTCTCATCACGTATATCTAGATTAGTATGCTGCGGTACAAAGAATCCACACGGTTTACCACCTTGCGCCCCTTCATCCCATATATTATCAAATTCTATACAGTTAAATGCTTTAGGATCATAAAACGCATTTCTTAAACCCGCTACGTTATCACCTTCATCACCACCTGTACCAAACATAATCATCAAACCAAATGCTACACCATCCTGTTCTACAGAAGGTCTAGCAATTTGCCAGGCTGCTTCTAATTGATTATTAGATCCAGCTTCTTCCCATAAGATTAATTTACCAGCTTTACCACGAACTGAATCAGGATTGTCTTTAATAGATACACCCATTATCTCAGACTTATAACCTGTTTCTACTTTGTTACCATAATCATCAGTAACAAGCATAGAAGCTCTACGTCTCATGGACGTGTTTGATACTTGTCTCTTTTTACCCCAAGCTGTATTACCATCAATAAAATCCATGTAATCCCAAGCCTTAGTAAGAATACCATCTTCTGTTAAATACTGTTTATTAGCAGCATATACATATGATTTTGAATTAGGTATTAAAAAGAAGTTTCTACATAGCATAGCACCACCTTTGTAACTAAAACCTTTACGTCTAGCTTTTGCTACGCATAAGTGTTTACCTTGATTCTCAGCTTCTTCTATAGATAAGAAATAGTAATAATCATAATCATAAAAATCAGGAAAAGCTGTTTCACGAGTCTTCTTTACTACATCATGTCCTTTTGCATCTTTTGTAATCTTATAGATAATTCTTTGAATAGGACAGTAATTAAGATAAAAATAATTATAACCTGTAATATAATCACCATCATCCGCAGTAAATCCATTAATACATCTATCCATTTCGGTTTCCCAAAACGAGAAGTATTCTGAAGTTCCTTTAGGGTATAAACAGTAAGAGCCGGTCTCCATAAACTGGATGGCCGGCTGTCTAAATTTATTTGAATTTATTATCTTCTTACTGAAATCAACCATGTTACTTTTTCTTAAACCAATTTTTGATCTTTTGCCAGGTTGAAATTTTAACAGGTGCCTTTTCTGGAATTGGCATACTACCCTTACAAGGTGTATCTAAATATTCCTGATGTCTTTTATATGCTTCTGTAAAATCCAGAGTAATAGTACCGTTAGCCTTGGCAGTTTTGCCAGATGTCTTAGTCTTAGCCATATCTTTATAATTTTATGCAGCAACGCTGCTTGGTTTTTAATGTTTTAAATTGTGTTTATATTGTTACAACTACTTCGGTAATTCGAACGGATTCAGCTCTCCGCCACCTCTTACTTTTGAATTTGACAATTCTTCTGCTCTTACAGAAGACTCGAGTAAATCTAGAGATTTTATAGTATTACCTAATGAACCCATACCTGCTAATATATCTTTTACTTTCTTTTCATCAAGTTCATCAGCTAAGGATTCACTATAGTATCTAGATATACTTTCTAATTTCTTTCTAGCATTTTGCAGTAGTTGTAGTGTTAAGGTGTTTGCAAATGCTATATAAGCTTGTTCAGCTTCAATTACTTCTTTGGGAAGTTTTATATTTTTATCTCCAAATAATTCTTGTTTTAATCTTGGCTCTATCTTATCACTGTCCATACTTTGGACATAAGGACTATCATATTTGTTTTTAAGAACTATATATGAGATATATTTAGTAGCCATTTCTTTATCTGCCTTATCGGCATCCCACACCTTTTTAAAGGCTGGGATACCTAGGGCATCATTGTGTATAACTACTTTACCTGCCAGAATATCAAATAGTTTCATTAGTTCAGACAACAATCACAACAAACTTTTTCACAATTTCCACAATCACGTGACTTCATATAATTGTTTCTCATTTCTCTTAATTCTGCTAATCTGTCGATAGCAGAAGCACAAGGTACAATTACAATTTCGGGGGCTTTATCTTTTTCTATAGTAAACGTATTGAACAATATACTAGGTTCGGTAATTTCATATTTTTGACCTTCGTAGTATAATTCTCCAGCTTCAGGTAAAATGTAATAATAATTGATTATATCGTATTTGTCAAAAGGATCCTGAATATTTTCAATAGAACCATCCGTACTGCTTAACAAATTGTTGTATTTTAAATTGTAAATCATATTAATCAAATTTTAAGTATCTTAATTTATAATGTCTATTTAAAGCATCAATTGCTTCTTGTTTAGTGTAAAACGCATTTACGTACTCCGGATTACGACTGTAGTTATTTATTATCTCCTTCAGTTGTTCCGCTATCTCGTCCTGATTCTTGTGTCTCATTTTCTATTGTATTATCTGATGAACCAAAACCGTTTTCACCTCTGTCACCTTCAACTAATTCTTCAGCTAGAGTAGGTTCAATAGTAGGATAAGGCATAATAATTAATTGCGCAATCTTTTCACCCGGTTGATAAATAGTAGGCAATGCATCAGTAGTAAGTTTAAACTTACACATAATTTCACCTCTGTAACCAGCATCTATTACAGCTACACAGTTACACATTGATAATGATCTCTGAGATACAGATGATCTCATAAAGATGAAACCTACATATCCTTCAGGAATCTCTACTGCTAAATCAGTATGATATACTAATACCATTTTACCACTCTTATCAAATTCCTGAGTAAACCTAGTAGCGGTTAGATCTAATCCTGCATCATTTGGGTTAGCATAAGTAGGTAATACCGCATCTTGTGTTAATTTCTTAAACTTTACTTCCATGTTATTTTCTTACTATATTATTTCCTAATATTATTTCGGTCATCTGTGCTGCTAGATTTGCAGCATAATCTTCAGCAAAATTGCTCTTACTTACTTCTTGATATATTGCTTTTAGCATCTGCATTATTGTTGCTTGATTTAGCAAAATCTGATCTAGTTTTTCTTCCATTCTTTGCATAATATAAAAGAGCTAAAGCATTCCAAGCAATTGCTGCTTCGTGTCTTACTTTGATTTCAGGATCAAATTCCTCTAGAGAAGAAGCATACAAATGTCTTAATAAAGCTCCTTTGTAACGCTCATAACCATTATCAAGATTCTGCCAATTGTTATCCCCATACTTCTTAGCGCCTTCTGTATATACTCTGGCTATGTCTTCAAGACAATCTAGTGGTATTAATTCCCATCTTGTTTTATCATCTTTTCTGTCGTTTTTCTTTCCTTCCATCGTAAATATTCTTCTAATTGATCCACACACCAAGTAACTAAATACGCATATTGTTCATTTCCCTCATCATAACCTTCAGTATTCATTCTAAGAAAATCATAAACTGCATCTGCATAATGAATTGATTCGTGAGCTAATGTAGAACATTCTACTTTAGATTTTAATACTATTAGTATGCCCATGCTTCCACTTTTCTTTTCTGCTACCAAATAAGTAACCCCTAATGCGTTATTTGGTTTATCTGGTGTTTCACATTTATCTTCATTTTGAAGATGTTTAGTAGTTAAGAAAAAGTCAAAGAATTGAGTTATTTCATCCCAATTATCTATATCTGATATATAAAGATTTATTGGATACAAATTCTGAAATAGTAGAATATTACGAGGTTTGTTCAATTTCTTTGCCATATTTCTTTTTAGGTTTTATCTTGAAAAGATAACTAAACATTATTGGTTTGATATCATCGGTATTACTTATCTTTTCATTTGCAAATTTAAACGGATGATTACATATTACTTCTACTACTTGATAAGGTATGTTATATTTGTTAGCTAATTGGGTATATATGCTAATTCTTTTTTGAGAAATCATATGCTATTTTATAGTTTTCATTCCAAAGTAAATCATTTGGATTACTACTTGAATCTATAGAATTAGGTCTAAGCGTATTAGCAAATATTTTTACTGTATCAAAACAATCATTAGCATCAAAAATAACTAAAGAATTTAATAAATTAATTTCTTCTTTTGTATAGTCTTCTTTTGGTTCTAAGATTATTAATTTATCATAATTATTGTTACCTTTAGTAATAGGAAAACATAATTCTATTTCTCTTAGAAAGAAATAAAAATTATTATATGGTAATTCTTTATGAAATAACTTATTAAATAGTTTAGTTATTCTTGAATGTTCTTTCCAAAGTAAGATGCTACCAGGTTTAATTTTCAGAGTTTCCATATTTTATTTTTAATATAATAGTCAACTGGACTCTATCACCAATAATAACGGGTATTAAAGCTTTATTCACACATAATTCATCTTCTGCAGGACCAGCTTTTAATATCCCTTTATCTTTGAAAGACTTAATGTATCTACTCAGGTTATCTTTAGTAATACCTAGATTCTCAATAATCCATTTTCTATTGTGTCTATTAGCTACATTTTTATTTGTATTTGGTTCTTTTTCATATTCAATATCCATTCTAATCAATGTAGCCATTAACTCTAATTCTCTATCGGTTAACCTGAGTATGCCATTAAGTGTATGTAAGAATTCTGTTATAAGTTCATCCTTGTTGACTTGTTTAACAAGCTTATTCATTTATAATAGATTCAAATTTATTTAGAACTTTCATCAGATTAAAGTAAACAGTATCATGTTCTACTTTTTGACACGTAGGCATTTTACCTGCTTCATATTTTTCTTCAACTACTTTATTACGTTGATTATATTTATTCTGTAATCTCTTAATTTCTGTATAAAGCTTTTTTACTTTATCAGAATTGTTATCAATTTTATCTTCCTTAGTAGGAGATAAAAGACCTGCTTTTGTATAGTTATCGATCACTTTTGCAGAAATAACCATACTCTTTGCCGAATAAGTGTTGTCTGTAGTTTTCTCTGAACTCATGATGAAATTTTCATTTTCTTTATTATAAGAAAATACATCATCTACTTCTGCACATCCAAAAGGTTTAATAACTTTATACTCTGTAATCATATTACTTATTTTTAAATTCGTTAATTGCAAGTTGTATCCACTTATTAATATCATTAATGTCTTTAATCACATTCAATCTAATTTGCCCATTTGGAAGGAGAGTTATAAGCTTACTATAATCTCCTAACATGTTTTGTATCATTTGTTGTATCATGACTCTATAACGTAATAGTTGTGTTTTTGTTGCAACTTTTTACAAATAAAAAGGGGTTAAGTAAAAACCTAACCCCTAGTGACACCACATACAACCACGATTTAATTAAAAGACTAACGCTTTAGTCTAGTTTATTTTTTAATAAAAGCTACTACATTATATGGATTTACTAACTGAGAATCTTTAAATAGATCAAAATCAATTGTAGATTTTCTAGAGTAAGCTATAATATCACCTACTTCAGGATGATTGTCAGGATCTGTCCATTGATAGTTAGCTGGAATTGCTAACACTACACCTTTCTTAAAGGTTGTAGGTACTTTCTCTGTAACTGTTTCACTATCTGTAATCTGATAGCCATTTTCATCTGTTTCCCCAGTATTAATAGGCTTTGTTATTTCTTTTTCAATATACTCTTCTGGTAATGGTTTTACCAAGATATCTTTAATAAATTGAAACTCTAACTTAGACAGTACTGTATTTAATAATTCTTTATCTTCTGTATTCATGAATAACTTAATTTAATTGGTTACTATAACGTAATAACTCTTGAAAATGTTCCAAAAATATTATAATTTGTATTTTAGTATATTACCACCGGTGCAGCATATATCTAAAGCTATTTTTGGACAATGTTTTCTATCTTCAAAGACACATCCATCACAACTACCGTTAGGTTGAGGGTGTACTATGTATTCAATATCGTTGATTGTTACTAAGCCTTTTAATATAGCTTCTTTAGCCTCTGGTTCTCCCATTTCTAATCTAATCATAATTAAACTCTCCATCACAAGGATCTATATCAAGCTCTTCATCATTGCAATAGTTATAATCTATATCATCCATAATAGTATTAAGTTAAGTGATCTAGAGTAAGAGTAGATAGTTTATAATTTGTTATCTTTACTCTGGAATAATACATCTATTACTATCTATTACTCAGTAACAGATAACGTTTGACATATCAATTTTGTTCCATTTTTAGTAAAATAAAAATAATTATAACATTATTTATGATTATTTAACGAAATTGAGTCATAGATATTTTCTTCAGATTTGCCCACATTTGAATAATATTCTACATTTATGATTTCATTGTTAGATACTTCTATCTCTAGTATATCATCTTTATTGATTTTCTGATATACTAGAGAAGTGTTATAGTCTTTTATACATATAAAATTGTGTTGTTCTAACCAATTTGTTAACATAATTTAACTATTTTTAATATATTTTATAATTTAAAAGTGTTAAT
>OGQZ01000020.1_pt1 | contig 108112 bp, 93 predicted proteins | sample 1553321 | NCBI WGS metagenome assembly OGQZ01 (sample SAMEA2579958, study PRJEB22360) | human gut metagenome | reverse complement strand
TATGGCGAAAACCTTCAGTCATTAGCTGTTGCGTTGAATACCGTAGGTGCAGTCATTGATCGTGATGGGAATATGAGTTGGAAATGGATGAAGCAGGCTGGGTACCAGTTGGGCAATTGGTGGATGCTTTGAATAAGGATGAGAAGTGGGAAAGATAAAACAAATCAAAAGGAATTATGAAAAGCATAAACAATGTATGAAATCTTCCCCGAATCCCTTGACGCAAAACGGTTGCCGACTTACAGTTATTAATAGGATAAATGTACTTGCGGCGGCTGTAAGTACAAGGAAATGGAGGAAGCGGCCTTGGGTAAGGTAATAGGAATAGATTTAGGAACAACAAACAGCTGTGTTGCGGTCCTGGAGAATGACCAGCCGGTTGTGATCACAAATGCGGAAGGCTCACGTACGACGCCTTCCGTTGTTGCATTTACGAAAAATGGAGAACGTCTGGTAGGGGATACGGCAAAGCGCCAGGCTGCTGTCAATGTAGATCGGACCTTTTTTTCCATCAAGAGAGAGATGGGCACCAATTATCGTGCGAAGATTGATGGAAAACAGTATACACCACAGGAAATTTCTTCCATGATTCTGCGGAAACTGAAAAAGGATGCAGAAGAGTATCTGGGAGAGACAGTTTCAGATGCGGTCATTACGGTTCCGGCGTATTTTAACGATGCACAGAGACAGGCAACAAAAGATGCCGGACGAATTGCAGGATTAAATGTACTGCGTATTATCAATGAGCCGACATCTGCAGCGTTGGCATATGGACTCGACCATGGACAGCCACAGAAAATACTTGTGTATGATCTTGGCGGAGGAACATTTGATGTTTCGGTGATCGAGATTGGCGATAACCTTATCGAAGTACTTGCGACAGCCGGAGATAACCATCTCGGAGGCGACGATTTTGACGCTCGTGTTACAGATTATCTTGTGATGGAATTTCTGCATACACAACGCATTGATCTGCGCAAAGATGCGACAGCGATGCAGCGTGTCCGGGAAGAAGCAGAAAAAGCAAAGAAAGTATTATCGTCCTCTTCGACAACCAGTATCAATCTTCCTTTTATCACTACGGTAAAAGGAGAACCAAAGCACATGGAAATGACACTTACACGGGCAAAATTTGATGAATTGACAAGAGACCTCGTGGAGCGTACACGCGGTCCGGTGCAGCAGGCGTTAAGTGATGCCGGAATTACGGCGGCAGATCTTGGCATGGTTCTTCTGGTCGGCGGATCGACCCGTATGCCATCCGTATACGAGGAAGTTACAAGGATCACGGGCAGGGAACCGTCGAGAAATCTGAATCCTGACGAGTGTGTGGCTTTAGGCGCAGCCGTACAGGGCGGCAAGTTGGGAGGTGCACTGGTTGCAGGTTCCTCCGCAGCAGAAATCATTCTGATGGATGTAACACCTCTTTCGTTGTCAATTGAAACGATGGGTGGAATATCCACAAAACTGATCGATCGTAACACGACAATCCCGACAAGGTACAGTAAAGTGTTTACAACTGCATCAAATTTCCAGACTTCTGTGGATATCAAAGTTTTGCAGGGAGAGCGGCAGTTTGCCAAAGACAATAAATTACTGGGACGTTTCCAGTTGCGGGGCATTAAGCCGGCACCGGCAGGTGTGCCACAGATTGAAGTGACATTTGATATTGATGCAAACGGAATTGTGCAGGTGTCTGCAAAGGATTTGGGTACCGGAAGACATCAGGAAATCACAATTACTGCAAGTTCCAATCTGTCTGATGCGGAGATTGAGCGTGCCATCCGTGAGGCAGCAGAGTATGAAGCGACCGACGGACAGCGTAAGGCTTACATTGACAGCCAGAGTGAAGCCGACACCTTGATTCGTCAGGTAGAGAATGCTTATAAAGAAAAGAAAAAGGGCATGGATGGAGCCAAAAAGCGTCAGATCAAGAGCAACCTTTCTTATCTGAAGAAACTTGTGAGCCACACCAAGCCCGGTAATGTAACAGAAGAGCAGTCCGCAGAGATCCGTCGCGCCACGGCAGAACTTCGTACGGCTGCAGCAGAAATTCTGTAATTTATTCCAGTTGTCCGTCGACAACGTGAACTGCATATTTTTTTAAATCGACTTTACCATTAAGAACCTCGATTCCATCTGCCCTGAGGCGGTTTGCCTGTTCATCAGCTCCGCCAAACGCAAATGCGCCGGATAATTCGCCTTTGGCATTTACGACGCGATAGCAAGGAATTTCGGATGGATCGGGGTTTTTGTGTAATGCATTTCCGACAGCACGGCACATCTTTTTATTTCCGGCGAGTTCAGCAATCTGACTGTAAGTGGCAACTTTTCCTTTCGGTATCTGTTTGACGGCTTCATAGATCCGTCTGGTAGGATTGTCTGTCACGATCGCATAACTGTCGGCAATCATATTTTTAATCGCATCATCCGGAACGGTGCCGTCGAGAATGATGGTATTCCAGTTGTCTTTATTCTGGTGCCATCCCGGTATGACGGACGCAAATGCATCTCTCCAAAAATCACGCCATGCAGGGGAGACTTTTACATTCAGGTTTATGAAACCATCCTTCTCATAGGTCCATAAAAAGGCTTTTTTACTGCCTTTTACCCGAACAAGCTGCCAGTTCGGATCGTGAAAAGGCGCCTGCTGATAGGTGTCTGGAAATGTAAGTGCGTAAGTTAATGCTTCGAATCTTGTGCGCATAGTTGCCTCCCGTAATCGATATATTTTTATTAACTATTATTCAGTTACTGCTTTTAGTATAAGTCGCCGGTAGCCCAATGCGCAACAGGATCGACAAATAAGATTACCAATTTCATTATCTTGCACATCGGGAATGCATTCGTTATAATGATTTGTAGTACATTTAAGGAGAAAGAAAATTGTGAAAATGAAGAAATTTTTGATGACAACTTTATGTGTGACGATATTGGCAGGATCTCTTGGAGGATGCGGATTTGGCACAAAAACCCGGGAAGCGGATATTCCTGTGGAAGTTCAGGAATCCCAGGAGGAGACAGAGGAAAATACACAGATTGAAATAGAGACGGAAACACAAGTCCCGACGGAGACAGAAACTGAGACACAGACACAGGCCGAAACAGAGGCACCGGAAGAAACGGAGAGCGAGACGGCGGATAATGCGCATACAAAACATTTGATCGCAATCGATGCAGGGCATCAGAAGACCGCGAATACCGATAAGGAACCAGTGGGGCCGGGCGCAACGGAGAAAAAGGCAAAAGTTGCAGGCGGAACACACGGTGAGACCAGCGGACTGGCAGAGTATCAGCTTACCTTGCAGGTAGCATTGAAATTACAGAAAGAATTGGAAAGCAGAGGGTATGAAGTGTTGATGATTCGTACCTCAAATGATGTTAATATCAGTAATGCGGAGCGCGCGCAGATGGCGAACGATGCCAATGCAGACGCTTTTATCCGTATCCATGCAAACGGTGCGGAGAATACTTCTGCCAATGGTGCGATGACGATCTGTCAGACGTCTTCGAACCCATATAACAGTGCGTTGTACAGTCAGAGTAAGGAGCTGTCGACGGATGTACTTGATAGTCTGGTAAGTGCCACTGGCTGCAAAAAGGAGCGCGTGTGGGAGACCGATACGATGAGTGGAATCAACTGGTGTCAGGTGCCGGTTACGATTGTTGAGATGGGCTATATGACGAATCCGACAGAAGATGCGCTGATGGCAACGGAAGATTATCAGTATAAAATAGTAGATGGAATTGCAAATGGAATTGATCAATTTATGGAGCAGTAAGGAGTAGAGATGGGAGTACAGGATGATACAGAGAAAGTGCTTCGTGCACTTCATGTGATGTTGGCGAAAGGCGAACAGTATCCGAAAGAGCCGAGCAAGGTAATTGTTGATAAGCAGCAAATGTTAGATTTATTGAGTGCATTAAATCAATGCATGTATCAAATGCAGGAGAAGTACGAACTGACAAAAAGCAGTCGCGACAAAGCAGAGAGAGATTTCCGCAAGCAGGGAGACACTATTATCATGGATGCCAGCCACAAGGCAGAAGATATCTATGCGGCTTCGGTAATGTATATGAATGAAGCCTTGAATCATATGCGCGATATTATGAAAGAATCAAATGAGAATGTTTCCAAAATCTATGCGGATCTGAATGAAAAAATGGATATAGAACAGCGCCGTATCAAGACAAATCAGCTGGAGCTGAAAAGTCAGATGCAGGATCTGGTCGATACAGAGAAATATCTGAAAATCATAGAGGAACGTAACAGGGAACTTGAAAAGCAGAAAAATGAAGGCAAACCAGAAGAAGATGAGGAAGTTTCTATTTATGCGAACCGTCAGACGGAGATCAAAATTAATCAGGAATATCTGGATAAGCTGGGACTGTCAGTAATTGATGAGACGGAAAAAGAAGTGGAAGCGGACAAAGGCGTAAGTTATGCGGACGATGACGACGAGGAAGATGAAGAATTGAAACAACTTCAGGCAGAAATCCGTGTAAATCTGGATGCTGATTATTTCCAGTGGAAAGAGGAGCAGGAAAAGGGAGAAGAAAGAGCGGATTCCGACAAGACAAAAGAGAAAACAGATGGAATACAGAAGGTGTGGAAAAATCTGATAGGAGGACATCAACATGACGATTCTGGTATGTGATGACGACAAAGAAATTGTTGAAGCAATTGAAATCTATTTACTGCAGGAGGGCTTTTCGGTAGAAAAAGCATACGACGGGGAGCAGGCGCTTGAGATATTGAAAAAGAAGTCCATTGATCTGATGATCATAGATGTGATGATGCCGAAACTGGATGGTATACGTGCAACATTTCAGGTGCGGAAAACGAGCAGTATTCCAATTATTATCCTTTCAGCAAAGACGCAGGATACGGATAAAATCCTTGGTCTGAACGTAGGAGCGGATGACTATGTCTCTAAGCCGTTCAATCCACTGGAGCTGGTTGCCAGAGTAAAGTCCCAGCTGCGCAGATATACAACATTGTCGAATGGTGCACCGGGAGAGACGATATATGAAGAGGGCGGCCTGGTCATCAATGATGATTTAAAGAAGGTTACCGTTGATGGTGAGGAAGTAAAGCTCACACCGATTGAATATAACATCCTTCTTCTTTTGATGAAAAATAAAGGAAAGGTTTTCTCTATCAGCCAGATATATGAGGCAATCTGGAATGAGGAGGCAATTGGAGCAGACAACACGGTTGCAGTACATATCCGTCATATTCGTGAGAAAATCGAAATCAATCCAAAGGAGCCACGTTACCTGAAAGTTGTGTGGGGCGTTGGATATAAAATAGAGGCGGGGGTATAGCCGCCTATGAAGGAATATTCAAATGGAATCAAAGGCGCGGCAATCGTGATCCATCAGATGTTCTTTGTGTTGATGGTGTGTTCTTTGTATGGGGTTGGATATGACATTGCACACCATATCAAAGGAATAGTGGGACTGAGTACGTTAATCGTTATTGGATTGGTGGGTGGCTTTGTGATGCTGGCATATCTGACAAGTGTTACGGGAAGGCATGGAGCCGATGATCCTGAGGTGTATCTGAACTTTGTGGACCGGATTTATACGGATATTCAGTTGTTGGTATTTGGCTTTTTACTATATGGAGCAATTTATGTATGCCGGGAAATTGGAAGAATGGATTTCGAATTTTCCGGACTGCTTGTGGCGGTGGGAACTCTCGGCTATCTGGCTGACGTTGTCTTTCTTTTTTTCTATCTGAGCATTGTGCGCAAGGCAAAAAGCAATACACTTTTGACACACAGCCTGATTTATCAGGGGATTGTATTTGTCCGGGAAGCAATATCTTCCAAACAAAACCCACGCTATTGTACACGTAAGGCAAGAGAGCGTTATGAGATACAGAATGCAATCGAGGAAATTTCCAAAGGCGCATTGGATACTACATTAAATGTGGATGATTTTCAGGGACAGGAGCGGGATATCGCCATTGCAGTAAACAATATCCGTGAAGGGCTGAGCGAGGCTGTTATGGAGCGGATAAGAAATGAACGCATCAAAGCCGATCTTATCACCAACGTATCCCACGATATCAAGACGCCTCTTACTTCAATTGTCAATTATGTGGATTTGCTCAAGCGCGAAAATTTAGAAAATGAAAATGCGCGGAACTATATCCGTATTTTGGATGAAAAGTCCCAAAGGCTCAAACAATTGACGGAAGATCTTGTGGAAGTGTCCAAGATTACTTCGGGAAATGTGCATCTGGAGATGCAGACAATCGATATGGTGGAGCTGATCTACCAGACAGGCGGAGAATTTAACGAGCGTTTTGAAGCAAGAGGCCTTACGATTGTGACAAAACTTCCGAATCAGGCGGTACTTGTCAATGCGGATGGGCGTCAGCTGTACCGTGCAATTGAAAATTTATATACAAATGCTGCAAAATATGCATTGGAGAACACGAGGGTGTATGTGGAGCTTGAAGTTGAAGATACCACAGCTGTATTTACCATAAAGAATATCTCAAAGAATCCACTGCCGGAGAAGCAGGAAGGTGGGAAGGATCTGACAGCCCGTTTTGTCCGGGGGGATGTGTCACGTACCACGGAGGGAAGCGGACTTGGCTTATCCATTGCCAAAAACCTCACGAATCTTATGGGTGGCGAGTTTAAGATTCAGACAGATGGGGACCTGTTTATTGCAAAAATTCAATTTGAAATTCTGAACAACTTATAAAATCTGTGGGAATGCTTGATTTCAGAGCGGGCAACAGATATAATTCAAACTAACTGGTTTAGATACGTACAAGGAGGAAAAAAATGAAACTTTATGAAAATGGCGCATATCTGATTCAGGGAAAAGACATAGTAATCAATTCCCCGGAAGCTGTTGCAGCAGTAGCAAGTAAGACCGGAAAGCAGATTTCTGCAGAAGAAGCAAAGAAAGAAACCATCGCTTACGGCATTTTAAAAGACCATAATACATCTGGGAATATGGAAAAACTCCAGATTAAATTTGATAAACTGACATCTCACGATATTACATTCGTAGGTATTATTCAGACAGCACGTGCATCCGGACTTGAGAAATTCCCGATTCCATATGTACTGACAAACTGTCATAACAGTCTTTGTGCGGTAGGAGGAACTATCAATGAAGATGATCATATGTTTGGACTGACCTGTGCAAAGAAATATGGCGGAATCTACGTTCCACCACATCAGGCAGTTATCCATCAGTTTGCAAGAGAGATGCTTGCCGGCGGTGGAAAGATGATCCTTGGATCGGACTCTCATACACGTTATGGTGCACTTGGAACCATGGCAGTCGGAGAAGGTGGACCGGAGCTGGTTAAGCAGCTTTTGAATAAGACATACGATATTGATATGCCGGGTGTTGTAGGTATTTACCTGACCGGTGAGCCAATGAAGGGCGTTGGTCCACAGGATATCGCACTTGCAATTATCGGTGAAGTATTTGCAAATGGATTTGTTAAGAATAAAGTCATGGAGTTTGTCGGACCGGGTGTCTCAAATTTAAGTGTAGACTACCGTATCGGTGTTGACGTAATGACAACAGAGACAACTTGTCTTTCTTCTATCTGGAGAACGGATGACAAGGTAAAAGAGTTCTATGAGATTCATGGAAGAGAAGAAGACTATAAGGAGTTAAATCCGGGTGAAGTTGCATTCTATGACAGCTTTATCGAACTTGATTTAAGCACTATCAAGCCAATGATCGCTATGCCGTTCCACCCGAGCAACACTTATACGATCGATGAATTGAATGCAAACCTTATGGATATTCTCGATGACTGTGAGAAGCGTGCACAGGTTAGCTTTGATGGAAAAGTGAAGCTGGATTTAAAGAGTAAAGTAAAGAACGGAAGACTTTATGTTGATCAGGGAATCATTGCCGGATGTGCCGGTGGTGGATTTGAGAATATCTGTGATGCTGCTGATATTTTAAAGGGAGCATCTATCGGAGCCGATGAATTTACGCTCAGCGTATATCCTGCATCTACTCCAATTTATATGGAATTAGTAAAGAATGGTGTTGTAGCAAACCTTCTTGCTACCGGAGCCATCGTAAAGACTGCATTCTGCGGACCATGCTTTGGTGCCGGAGATACACCTGCAAACAACGCGTTCTCTATCCGTCATTCTACACGTAACTTCCCGAACCGTGAGGGATCTAAGGTACAGAATGGTCAGGTGGCTTCTGTTGCACTTATGGATGCACGTTCTATTGCAGCAACTGCAGCAAATAAGGGATATCTGACATCTGCAGCAGACATGGATGTAAACTTCTCAAAACCAAAGTATTTCTTTGACAAGACAATTTATGAGAATCGTGTATTTGACAGCAAGGGTGTTGCAGATCCAAGCGTTGAGATCCAGTTTGGTCCAAACATCAAAGACTGGCCGGCAATGAGTGCATTACCAGAGAATCTGGTATTGAAGGTCGTTTCTGAAATTCATGATCCGGTTACAACAACCGATGAACTGATTCCTTCCGGTGAGACTTCTTCTTTCCGTTCCAACCCATTGGGACTGGCAGAGTTCGCACTTTCCAGAAAGGATCCGGAGTACGTTGGCCGTGCAAAGGAAATCCAGAAGGCACAGAAGGCTGTAGAAGCAGATACCTGCCCTGCAAGTGTTGTACCGGAAGTTAAGGCTGTCATGGATACCATTAAGACAAAGTTCAGCGATATAAGCCGCAAGAATGTTGGATTTGGTAGCACAATTTTCGCTGTGAAGCCAGGTGATGGTTCTGCCCGTGAGCAGGCTGCATCCTGCCAGAAGGTACTTGGTGGCTGGGCAAATATTGCCAATGAATATGCAACCAAGAGATATCGTTCGAACCTGATCAACTGGGGAATGCTTCCATTCATCATTGACGAGGGAGAACTTCCATTCAAGAACCTGGATTATCTGTTCCTTCCAAATATCCGTACAGCGGTAGAAGAAGGAAAGAGTGAATTTGATGCATATGTAGTAAAAGACGGCGAGCTGAAACCATTTACACTTAAGATGGGTGCGCTTACTCCGGATGAGAAAGAGATTATCCTAAAGGGTTGTCTCATTAACTACTATCGCGGTTAGGAGGATTCTGTGTTGAATGATACAGAAAAGGAAAAAGTAACACAGACGCAGGAAAAAGAAAAACTGGACGGCAGACGTGAGAATGTTCATCTTGCCAAGATTGGTTTGATGGTGTTCATCACATTTGTCTGCTGTATCCTGTTTTTCTTTAGTGTGTTGCGTTATCAGGGATTCGCAAACGGATGGCATAAAGTGATTTCCGCAGCGCAGCCAATTATTATTGGTCTTGTGCTGGCTTATCTATTGAATCCGGTTATGAAATTCCTGGAACGGCATTTGTACAAACTGTTAAAAGACAGAGCAAAGACTGACGGAAAAGCAAAGAAGATGGCGCGTGTATTTGCCATTGCAGGTGCAATTATTTTCATGATTGCAGTAATTGTGCTTTTGATTGCAGCAATCGTTCCATCTGTGACCGACAGTATTATGGGAATTGTGGATACATTGCCAACGAATGTTGCGAATCTTGTAAAGATGATGCAGGAAGGCCGTCTGGGAAATTATGAAGTTGCAGATACGATAGGTGATGCTCTTACAAAGCTGACTGATTATGTGGAAAACTGGGCAACACAGACATTGCTGCCACAGGCCCGGACATATCTGATCCAGATTACCTCCGGTGTAATCAACATGGTAAAAGCAATGTTTAATTTTGTCATTGGAATTATTGTGGCAGTCTATGTTCTGATGATTAAGGAACGCCTGATTGGACAGAGCAAGAAAGTAATCTATGCGATATTTAAACCAAGGCAGGGTAATATTATCGTGGAGACCATGCACAAGGCGGACGATATTTTTGGAGGATTTATTATCGGAAAAATTATCGATTCAGCCATTATCGGTGTGATCTGCTATGTGGGATGTTCCATTTTAAGAATTCCGGATACAATGCTGGTTTCGGTAATTATTGGTGTAACAAATATCATACCATTGTTCGGACCGTTCATTGGTGCAATACCGGCGTTACTGCTTGTAGTAATCCAGAGTCCATGGCATGCATTATATCTGTTGATTTTTATTATTGTATTGCAGCAGGTGGATGGAAATATTATCGGACCCAAGATTCTTGGAGATTCCACAGGTCTTACTTCTTTCTGGGTCATGTTTGCAATTCTGATCGGTGGAGGAATGTTTGGATTCCTGGGCATGCTTCTTGGAGTTCCGGTATTTGCATTGATTTATTATATTATGCGCAGACTGGTAAATCATGGTGTTGCAAAAAAGCACTTTTCAGTAAGGACTGCGGACTATGTAAAAGTGGAAAAAATTGACGAGCATACAGGTGAATTTCATTTGTATGAAGAGAATAAAAAGAAAAAACACAGTGCAGAGAAAAAAGAAAATTCTGACGAAAGAACTGAAAAATAAGCAATGAGAAAAAGTGTTGGAAAAATGAGAAAATTGCATTTTTCCGACGCTTTTTTTTGTCTTTCTTTTTTTGACACTATATGGTGCCTATGGTATACTAAAAATTAGATAGTTAGACCTATTTTGACTAGAGAAATCCAAGTTGTGAGAGAATTTGGAAGATATTTCGAGGTGACAATGGATAAATATGAATACAATTTGAAACTGGATCAGATGAAGTCTCTTTATGCGGAAGAGAAATACGAAGATGCAGCGGATATTGCAGATACAATAAACTGGAACAAAATAAAAAATGTAAATGCTTTAGTAAAAGCTGGAGAGATTTACGAGAAAACAGAACGTTACGAGGACAGTCGGGAAGTATTGTTGATGGCATATGACCGTTCCCCAATCGGTCGTATGATTATCTACCGCCTTGCAGAGGTCGCAATCAAGATGGGAGATTACGAAGGCGCAGAAGATTATTATCAGGAATTTGTGGAGATTGCACCACGGGACAGTCTGAAATATGTTCTACGCTATGACATCAAAAAGGCCGAGGGGGCTTCTTATGAAGAACTGATACCGATCCTTGAAGAATTGAAAGAACAGGAGTATACCGAAGAATGGGCTTATGAGCTGGCTTATCTGTATCACAAAGCAGGAATGAGTGAAAAGTGCATTGAGGCCTGTGATGAATTGATTCTTTGGTTTGGTGATGGTCCATATGTAGAGCGTGCATTGGAACTTAAGATGCTTTATCAGCCATTGACAAAGACGCAGGAGGAGAAGTACCGTACATTCCGCAAAGCGAAAGAATCCAGAGATGGGCTGACGCATATCGATGTGGATGAAATGAAGAATGCGGGAGAGTATGAACACGATCCGGTAGCGATTCCACCAGTCAAAGTAAATCCGGAACGGTTTAATACAGTAAATCTTCAGCAGGAAATTGCCAAGGGCATGCAACAGATCATGGAGGCGACAGAGAAAGAGACTGTAACGGATACCATGGACAACATCAATAAGATAGTGGAGGAAATTCCATATCTTAAGCTGCCCAAAGAGGAAGAAAAGCAGCAGGAATCAGACGAACACATCGAGACAGATGAAGAAATCGATGGTTCTCTTAAGATGAATTTTAAGGAGATGATTGGAGAAGATTCTGATGGTCAGATGAGCATGGTCATGGATGATAAGACATTGGTTGAACATCAGATCACGGGTCAGATTACAATCGAAGAAGTTCTTGGTGAATGGGAGAAGACAAGACGTGCTGCAGAAGCCGCTTTGGAAGAAGCAAAACAAAGAAAACTGGAATCCGCGAAAGCACGGGCTTTGCAACAGGCGGGGGATATTATGGATCGCCTTACCGGTGTTATACCAAAGTTAGATGCTGGTGTTACACCACGGGAATTGTTGGAGGAAGAGTATTTACAGGATGATCCGGGTAAGGAAAATCCACTAGAGAATACTGGAAAAGAAGTAGCACAGACACCTGTTGAAATGGAACAGGATATACCGGAAACTGATATTCCTGCAGAGAAAGATGCAACAGAGTTACAGACAGAGGAAACTTCATTGAACACAGCAAATGAAGTTGAGAATGCAGGAACGCCCGTAGAAGATGCGTACAAAGAGCTACCAGAGGAAAACTTCAATGAAGCGGAAGTTACGGATGATGAAGAGCTGCCGGAAACCATGATGAGTGATGAGGAGGCAGACAGTACATTAGAGGAAAATGAAGTGCCGGCAGAAGATCAGTTCATGCCGGAAGAGCAACTGGAAAGTGAGGCAGAATCAGAACAGAATATGAGTAATTATGAAGAAGAGGATATAGATGAAGCAGAGGAAGAACAACTAATTGTTAAAAGAAAAAATCAAATGGAACGTTCTTTTTGGAAAGGCAAGACAACACGACTCCCAGAGATTTCGGAACCAGAGAATTTAGGAAAACAAAATGGGACAAAAACGGCAGAGCCGCTTATGACGTTGACTGAGAAAGAGAAAACGATATTCTCTTATTTTATGCCAGTCAAAGGAATGGAAGCACAGCTTCGTCAGGCACTTACGGGTGCGTCCAGACATCTGGAGGAAGACAAGACGGCGGCAACCGGAAATCTATTAATCTTAGGAGGACATGGAACGGGAAAGACAACGCTTGCAACATCCATTATCAAGGTGTTACAACAGGAGACCGGACGGATTGAAGGAAAAGTCGGAAAGATTCAGGCAGAGACATTAAATGGCAAAAACGTCGGAGAGATTATTCGACAAGTGGAAGGTGGATGCCTGATCATTGAAAATGCCGAGGAACTGACCAAGGAATCAGTTGTTACACTTTCCCTGCTTTTGGAACAGGAATCCAGTGGATTGTTTGTGATTCTCGAGGGTACATCCAAAGGAATCCGGAAGTTGATGGCATCGGATGAAGGATTTGCCAAAAAGTTTACGGAGAGCATTTCGGTACCGATTTTTACAAATGATGAGTTAGTGACATTCGCAAGATCTTATTCGAGAGAGCTTGGATACAAGATTGACGATATGGCGGTGCTTGCTTTATATAACCGAATCAGTAACATCCAGAGACTCGATCAGGCAACAACACTGACAGAGGTAAAGGATATTGTAGATGAGGCAATTGATCGCGAAGCACATGGGGGCATTAAGAAAGCGATCAGTATTCTGACTGCGAGTCGTTATACAGATGATGATCGTATTGTACTACGGGAGAAAGATTTTGAATAACATGTAACGATCCTAAGCAATATTGTGGATTAGTTATCATAAAATAGAGAATGTGGAGGAGAGTATATGAGCAATTTTACAGAAATGGACTGTTATCTGTTTGGACAGGCAACACATTATGATATATACCGTAAAATGGGCGCGCATGTCATGACTGTGAATGGGGAATCGGGAGTGTGCTTTGATGTGTGGGCACCACATGCAGACAGAGTATATGTGATTGGAGAGTTTAATGGATGGAATGAAAATTCCCATGAGATGCATCGGGTGGAACCAGATACGATGGGGGTGTACGAGCTGTTTGTACCAGGAGTAAAGCTTGGATGCATGTATAAGTATCTGATCATTGCAAAGGATGGAAGACATTTATACAAAGCAGATCCATATGCCAATTATGCACAGCTTCGTCCGGAGACGGCATCCATTGTAACGGATATCTCTCATTTTAAGTGGACAGATACTACATGGATGAAACACAGAGCAACACTTACAAAACAAACAATCTACGAGCAGCCGATGGCAATCTATGAGGTACATCCGGGTTCCTGGATGCGCCACCCAGGAAGAGATGATGATGGTTTTTACAGTTATCGTGATCTTGCAAAGTCTTTGATATCATATGTAAAAGAGATGGGATATACCCATATTGAGTTGATGGGAATTTCAGAGTATCCGTTTGATGGTTCCTGGGGTTATCAGGTAACTGGTTATTACGCACCGACTTCCCGCTATGGAACACCGGAGGATTTTGCTTATCTGGTAAATGAGTGCCACAAGAATAAAATTGGTGTCATTCTTGACTGGGTACCGGCGCATTTTCCTAAGGATGCACATGGTCTTGTTGAGTTTGATGGAACAGCAACTTATGAGTATGCGGATGCAAGAAAAGGAGAGCATCCAGATTGGGGAACAAAGATTTTTGACTACAGCAAGAATGAGGTTAAGAACTTCCTGATTGGAAGTGCACTGATGTGGGTTGAGAATTACCATGTAGATGGATTACGTGTAGATGCAGTTGCGTCCATGCTTTATCTGGATTATGGTAAGGAAGATGGTCAGTGGGTTCCGAATATTTATGGTGGAAATAAAAATCTTGAGGCGATTGAGTTTTTTAAGCACATCAATACATTGATTCTCGGTAGAAATCCGGGTGTTGTAATGATTGCAGAGGAGTCTACAGCATGGCCGAAAGTGACAGGTCCAGTCGAAGAAGATGGATTGAATTTCAGTTATAAATGGAATATGGGATGGATGCATGATTTTCTGGATTACATGAAACTGGATCCATATTTCCGTAAAGACAATCATAATAAGATGACATTTGCCATGAGCTATAACGAGAGTGAGAAGTATATTCTTGTTCTTTCTCATGATGAAGTTGTACATCTGAAATGCTCCATGCTGAATAAGATGCCGGGACTTGAAGGAGATAAGTTCAAGAATCTTATGGCAGGTTATGCATTTATGATGGGACATTCCGGCAAAAAGCTTTTGTTCATGGGACAGGAGTTTGCACAGGTACAGGAGTGGAGTGAAGCGCGTGAGCTTGACTGGTATCTGCTGGAAGATCCAAATCATAAGAAAGTACAGGATTGGGTAAAGGCACTCCTTCATCTGTATACATCAAATCCATGTATGTACGAACAGGATACAACCTGGGCGGGGTTCGAATGGATCAATGCAGATGACAGGGACCGCAGCATCTTCAGTTTTGTTCGAAAGAGCAAGGATGGCAAGAATAATTTGCTATTTGTTATTAACTTTACACCGGTAGCACGTGAGGATTATCGTGTGGGTGTACCGAAGAATAAAACTTATAAGCTGGTGTTAAACAGTGAAGATCCGAAGTTCAACGGAACGGATAAAAATCGCAAGGAGTCTTATAAGGCAGTAAAGAAAGAATGCGACGGAAGAGATTATTCGATCGCTTACCCGCTTCCTGCGTATGGAGTTGCAGTATTCAAATTCTAAATTTGTTTGAGTGGTTAATTAGAGGGAAAGAGAGACCGTACGGGGTTTTATCAAAGTGATAAAATCCGTGCGGTTTCTTTAGTTTTACAGGAAAATGACCGATATAAAACATAGAGTGTCAGTCTTCGAAGACACAAGCAGAGACTGATGTATAAGGATGGTGAAAATATGCAGGTTGAACAGAAAAATTTGTGGGATAATGTAACACGCAGTTTGAATGATGATGCAACTGCAAAAGGGATTGCGGCATATCAGGCAAATGTTGCGGAGTATCATAAATCCACGGTCGTACAGCAGGAACATTTTGAAAAGACAGTAGGAGTTTCTGCAAATGGAATGATAGATATGGCAACCTATGAAAAACCGGGAGCAAATCGTACTGTTGCTCAGGAAGTTGATCAGCATAAGGATATGAAAGCTGATGATCGAAAGAATGAGATTGCTGTACTTGCAAATACAACTTCAGCAGCAGATTACAAAGCAATGGAGGAAAATGGTTTCTCCATCAATGAAACAGACAGTCACACGATTATAACAGTAACAGATAAAATCAAGGCTGTACTTGCGAAGGCGGGCGTTGACATTTCAATATACGGAGATCGTCTGACAGAGGAACAGCTACAGGATATTACAGGGGATTCGGCAGTAGCGCAGCAGATTATGCGCACCTTGGAAGGGAACGACCTCCCAACGACAGCTGCCAATATCCAGGATAGTATGGATGCACTTTCACAGGCGGTATCATTAGATGGAATCAGCGATAAAATGTTGAGCTATCTGTTGAAAAATGATCTTCAGCCAAGCATCAGCAATCTTTATATGGCACAGTATAGTGGTGCGGCCAACGGTGAAAGCGGTGTAGGAACAAGTGAGATTTCTGATGGCGATTTTGCAGATATGGAAGGACAGATCTCGGCAATTATTGAGAGTGCTGGTTTGGAAGTTAATGAAGAGACGCTTGCAAACAGTAAGTGGCTGATTGAAAATCAGATTCCATTGACTGGAGATCATTTGCAGTCGTTGAGCGATTTGCTGGAATTGTCACAAAAAATTGAGAATGGTGAAATAGACTGGAATCAGCTGTTGGATCATATGGCAAAGGCGATAGGGGAAGGCAAACGACCAGGAGATGTCAATATGATTACATCCCAGAGGCGTATGGAAGAGAATCGCTTGATTATGACTACGGAAGCGGAATCTACAATGGGAAAGCTTGGAGTGGAAGCTGATATCAAATCTATGGAAGATACAGTGGAATCTTTAAAAGACCAGGAAAAGCAATATTATCGCAATTTAATGGACAGCATGGGTATTCCATCCACAGATGAGAATGTGGAAAAAGCAGTTGATACCATATCTGTGTTTGATGCATTAAAGGGACAGCCGGCATATGTGATCGGGCAGATTGATGCAGGCACGACCATTGAGGAGATTTATGATAATGGAAGCCAGATGCAGCAAGCGCTTGAAAAAGCAAACGAACGGTATGAAACTTTGATGACTGCTCCGCGTCGTGATATGGGAGATTCCATACAGAAAGCTTTTTCTAATGCAGCAGAATCACTCCTCAAGGATATGAATCTGGAAAACAGCGCAGCAAATCAGCGTGCGGTAAGGATTCTTGGATACAATGGAATTGATATTTACGAGGAGAATATACAAAATGTAAAAGCGCTGGATGAGCAAATGCAGCGCGCATTTAAAAATATGACGCCTGCGGTAACCCTGGAGATGATTCGTCGCGGAGAAAATCCACTTGATATGTCAATGGAACAGTTGAATCAGGTTGCGGAAGATATCAAACAGGAAACCGGAAACGAAGATCAGGAACGCTTTAGCCGTTATCTGTGGAAGTTAGAGCAGAACCATGAAATTACGGAAGAAGAAAGAAGCGGATATATCGGAATCTATCGTCTGATTGCGCAGGTCGAGAAGACGGATGGAGCCGCACTTGGTGCATTGATGCAGCAAGGAAGTGACATTACAATGCGCAATCTTCTGACAGCAGTGCGCAGTAGAAAAAAGAGCGGAATGAATTATGAAATCAATGATAATTTCGATGGTGTGCAGGCAAAGGAAACAGGCATAAAGATTGATCAACAGATTGAAGTTGCATTTCAGACGAATTGTGTGCGGGATATTTTGGATTTGATTAGTCCGGAAAAACTACATCTTTTAGGTGAGAATCAATGGCAGAATATGACGCCGGAGCAATTGGCAGAAGCTTTGTCACAGATAGAGGAAACTCCAGAGGTACAACAGGATGCGCAGCGGTATGCGCAGGAGCAATTAGAGGAAGTGCAGCAGGCACTGAACGCATCGCAGGAGGTCTATGAATATCTGGATCGTTATGATATCAGCAACAGTGTGGCAAATATTATGGCTGTCAACAATATGCTGCGCCATCCAAATCAAATGATGGACAAATTGTGGAAAGAATATAATTTTTCTACGGATTCTGTGGAAAAAATCGAGGATTTAAAGCAGCAGGTTCTCGACGCATTTGGTGAATCTATAAAAACGCCGGAGGAATTGGCCGAGGCGCAGGAGACACTTGCAGAAGTGGCTGAACATGTTATGGAAACAATGATTATCGAGGATCCGGATGTGAATACCATAGATGTGCGGGCTATGAAGCAGGCAACGATGCAGTTTCAGTTATGTGCAAAGAAGTCCAAAGAAGAAAGCTTTATGATTCCGGTACAGACCGGAGATGGAGTTACGGCTGTATCCTTAAAAGTCGTCCGTGGAAAAAAGGAAAAGGGATGGGTGGACATCCTGTTTGATACGAACAAGCTGGGAAAAGTTGCTGCTTCCTTTCAGGCAAAAGAGGACGGCGTATCTGGTATGATTGCTGTAGATGAAGAAGATACACAGATGTTTTTGTCTGAGCATCTGGATACACTCACGGAAGCACTACGCGAGGGTACCGATGCCGAAACAAAAAACATAGATATTAAAATTGCATATGTAAGTGATCTTTCTTTGGAACACTATGAAACATCACAGATTACCAGAGAAGCAAGGCTGAAAAAAGAAGGCGGGCTTGCAACAAATGCGAATAATCCGGTACAGACAAGACGATTGTATCATATTGCAGAAGGTTTTATTCAGTCGATACAGAAGTTGCAGAACTAGTCAGATAATTCCATGCACCTGTATAAATGGCGCGGGCGAGTTTTTCCTGATAGGATTCATCAGTCAACTGTTGTGCTTCTGTTTCATTACTTAGGAACCCACATTCTACGATAACCGTAGGTGTGGGTGTTTTTTTGAGAATATAGTAGTCATCGTTTGCCTTACAGGCTCTGGGTTTTGGTGGATTGAGCGAGGAGTTCAGACTCTCCTGTAGAACAGAAGCAATTTCTGCACCTTCTTTTGATTGTTCAAAATAGAAAACTTGTGGACCAGAAATGGATGCATCCGGAAAGCTGTTTTGATGAATGCTGATTGTCATGACCGGCATGGTTTCCGTGATGAGTGCGACACGATTTCGCAAATCTTCAATTTTGACATTTTTAGAATTTTCATCGGCGAGAACTGTGTCATCTTCTCGGGTAAGTACAACACGAAATCCTTTGTTTTCAAAGAGTGTTTTTAATTTGTGGACAATAGACAGATTGACATCTTTCTCTAAGATATCATTGCATCCGACTTTGCCGGGATCTGCACCTCCGTGTCCAGCGTCGAGGACAATACAAAGATTTTTTGTATTGAGATTTTTCGCACATACATATGCGGCACCAGCGCGGGCAAGAAAGAATGAACAGATAAAAAGACAGGCAACCATGAAAATTTCAAATTTTTTTTGCATAGCGCTCCCAAAGATTGTATGAAAAAGCCTTTTGCGTGCTTGCAAAAGGCTTTTGTATTAGTTAATTCAATTTATGCAGGAAGGCTAGTTTGTATACTTAATAATTGTATTCCAGATATCACTCGTTTCAAAACCAAGTTTCCAGAAGGAGGCACCTGCAAGTTTGTTATCTTTCACGATCTTTAAACGTTCCTCTGCTGAGTTGGCATCTTCCAACCATACTTTGAAAGTAGAATCACCACTGGTAAACTCCGCGTAATTCTGACCACTTTCTTGATCCCAGGTCTTTGTCACATCATTGTCTGTAAGTAATGCATCCGCAGCGCGCATACCATAAATTTTAGAAGAAACATCGTATGAGCTATCATTGCTGTCAGACGAATCTTTGGAAGAAGTATCCTTTGGTGTCAGCTGCCATACTCTTGTGTAGAATGGCATACCAAGGATTATCTGATCAGCCGGAACTTCTGTAAGCGTATCCGCTACACCCTGCTTTACCCATCCAATGGAGGAAACGGAACCAGCATCGCCACCTGCATAATGTTCATCGTATCCCATGATTACGATATAGTCCGCAAAGTTTGCCTGCTCGGCGCGGTTGTAAAAGGCAGTATAACTAGTTGGAACGTAATTATCTATAGAAAGCACAATTCCATTGTTGGCACATTTAATCGAGAGTTCGCGAACAAACTCGATATAAGCATCCCCGACTTTTGATTGGTTTAAGGATTCAAAATCAAGGTTGATACCATCTAGATTGTATTGGATTGCCATAGAGACAATCTGGTTTACCAGATTCTGGCGCTTAGAGGTGTGTGTCAATACTTCTGCGGAATCTGCATCTTTGTTTTCAAGGTTGCTGACAAGTGCCCAGACTTCCACACCCTGTGAATGACAGTAATTTACATAGTCCAGACTTGCAAGGTTTGCAAGATTACCATTGTTATCATTTAAATAGAACCAGGTCGGAGAAATTACATTGACTCCTTTGGTGGATGATAAAACAGAGGCAATATTTGCATTTGCAGAAGAATTGGTTACCTGATGCCATGCCATACAGATATTAAAATCTTTGGTGATATGTGCGAAAGTATCCGGTGTAAAATCACTGGTACGTGTTTTGGTAGAAATATCCGACATTCGTTTATTTTGCACATAACCAATGATGCCATCGGCAGTAAGGATCTTTGACCATTTGTCGCCCTGTTCAATGACTGTAACATCAGTGGTTTCAGTGATATCCTTTAAAATAGGACTTTTAATTCCGCCTTTGACACGAACAGTCGAATTTTTTTTCACGGAGGCTGTCTCGTAGTCTCCCCATTGGTTGGTAATGATAATGCGGTTTGGGTCCTTAATATATTTGTAAGTCAAATCGGTATATTCTTTTACAAAGTCCAAATCAATATATGCAGAATCGGAATTTGCCTTTACAACAGGTCTTCCATAATCTACGGATGATTTGGTAATTAAATATTTGTTGCTGTCTGCTTCAGCCGAGATCAAATCCCGGGAGGTAGCATAAAGAAGAATATTTTCGTTATGATCCCAGTAAAAACGGGAGTTTAAAGTGTCGTGAACGAAATTGTAATCCACGTAAATATGGCCATCAATTAAAGTGGCATACGAGGAGGTAAGTTCATTGTTCAATACAATTGCAACCTGATTATCTGCGGTAATATTATAATATGAGGTTAAATCTTTGTGTTCTTTGCTTGGTGTATATTTGCGAAGAAGCACGGAACCGCCGATGATGGCTACAATGATTACGATAAGAGCACAAACAGTTAAAATCGGTATAGTTTTTTTCTTCATATGTAATCCTTCCTTATGTGTAATCAGTTTCCAATCCGATTATAGCATTGTGCTTATATAGATTCAAATGATATAAGGGAAAATTAAGAAATGTGAAAACAGTTCTTTCTTATAATAAATGAATGCATAGGGGACAGGGTATCTCTAAAATACGCCGGTCCCCTGTATCTTTTTTCATTCAAACGGTTAAGAGTCTGATTTGCATTGAGACCCCTGCCTGAATCTTTTCCATGTTTATATTTTTGTTTATATTTTGAGGACCAATTGTTATTTGTTATTTTGTATTTGGTAAAGGCACATCAGAAAATGTAACAACAAGTGCCTGATATACCTCTGGCCGAAATTCAATAAGCAGCTGAAAGTTATTATTGTTTGGCATTGTGATAACTATTCTCCTTTCATAAGTTGTTCAAAAAAGTGAAAACATCCAGAGGTAATGTGAAATGGATTACAGAGAAGAGGGGCAGGTTCAACCCGGATACCATATTGTTTGTAAATCTGTTCCTGATTTTTCTTTATCATATCCCCATATGCATTTACAAATTTGACCTCCTCCAAAGGCACTTTATATTTTTTTAGTTTGTGAACAAATTTATCAAATTGTGTGGTTTTCCATGGGCTGACATTACATAAGACAATCCGTTTGTCACAATGCAGAAATTCCGGCCTGGTATGTGGCGTCAGAACTCCGAAATCCAGAATGGAATATTCATAGTCTCTGTGAAGAAGTTCTGTCATTTTACGAATGGTAAGATCCGGGTAATAGTCGACACCTTTTTTCCGGAAATAAAGCTTTGAGTCGAGTGTGGCTTCTTCCATTTTATTGAGAAGAGCAATTTCATGACTTGCATTCATTTCCATATAGGCGGTGGAAACAAGGTATCTGCTATGTAAAAAATTAGACAACGCAATACATAAATGTGTGACTCCGATATTGACACTAACCCCGCAGATTCCTACGGTAGCAGGTGTCGGAAAAAACGGTTTCTTTTTACTAAATGTAATAATGAATATTTCCTGCCTTTCTCTAAGGATAGCCAGTGGACAAAGTCCAATTTATTCTCATTTGCCTGAAATATTTTAGTATCAAACGGATATGGATATACGGGCGATGAGAATTTTCTGGCGTGATAGATAGCAGAATTGCGATCACATAAATTAGCAACGAATTTCAGGCGTGAACCCAAATGTTTTAGTATTTGATCTTCAATCATTGCATCGGCCCTGTGCCAAAGTGCACCACCACAGACATAAAGAACAATGTCTGCAGAAATAAGATCTTGAAGCGTATAAGTGCATCCATAATCCATCACGCAAAGAACACCTTCGGGAGAGGGAACTTCGATGCCGGTATCATATTTGGGGTAGCCCTGAAAACATTGGTAATAATAGCATCCATTGTGTTCCTGAATCTGATCCATCTCAAGCAGTGCTTTTCTCAGACAATTGGTCCAGTTTTCTTCCTGATACACAGCGTGATGACCGAGATAGTTCAGCGTGGAGACTAGGGATATTGCTATATGTGTGCAACCGCATCCGGAATGACTTCCGATTACAGCGATTTTCTGCAAGAGATGCGTTTTACCCAAACTTTCTTTTGTTTTATTAAGTGCATCAGACAGTTCATAAACCGTCTGATAACGGAACATTGGTTCCGGATTTGTTGCTTTTTGGGTAATATACAGAATATTTCGGGAAAGAGGGGCATTTACGAAGGGAAGCATAAAGTCAATGATCTTCCCGATGCTGTAAATATCGGACACGGGGGTAATAGGCTCGTTCAATGATAGTTCAGGAGCCGAAAACGCGTGATTTCCCAAATGATTGAAGTCATTTCCAGAGTTGGCAATAAATGAAGCAACGCTAAAATCGATTAATTTAATTTGTAATTCACATACTATAATATGCTCTGGTTTCAGATCCTGATAAACAATTGGATTTGGGCATAAAGTATGCAAATAAGCAAATATATCGCAAAGCTGCTCACAAAAATTAAAAAATAAATTCTGGGAAATAGACTGTTGATGGAGTAAAAATTCTTCTAAAGAAACACCCTGGATATATTCTTCCACAAGATAGAAAAAAGATTCATCTTCTTCAAAATCATAAATAGTTGGGATTCCCGGATGCTGGACTGTCTTTAAAATTTTTGCCTCCGAAATAGCGAAGAGTGAAGGTGCTCCTTTTTTGGGAAAAAGTTTCAATGCACGATTCATCTCTAAAGACTGATGTCTGACCAGATAGACAATTCCATCATTCCCATGGCCGAGGGTATCCAGAATTTCATATCGTCCAGACAAGATTAAATTTTTATTTTCCATACGTTTTATTGGGGAGTAAAACGCATCTCATGCATAAACTTATAGCATACTTGTTTTTTAAAAGCAAGCATTATTTTAAAAAATGTTTTTGAGTTTATAAATTTTTAATGCCTGCAAACTTTACAACAAAGAATCATTTGATTATAATAAGTGTACAATTTACAAGAGATTTTCAAGGTAAGGATGTGATTGTGATGAAAATTGAAAAAGTAAATGAAAATCAGATTCGTTGCACATTAACGAAACAGGATCTGGCGGAGAGACAGATCAATCTCAGTGAGTTAGCTTATGGATCTGAGAAAGCAAAGGGGCTTTTCCATGACATGATACAGCAGGCCAATTATGAGTTTGGCTTTGAGGCAAATGACAATCCACTGATGGTAGAGGCCATCCCGTTGTCTTCCGAATCTCTTATTCTTGTGATTACAAAAGTGGAATATCCTGAGGAATTGGATACGCGCTTTTCAAAATTCACCGAACCGGATGATGATGAAATGTTTGCACAGTCTTCCGGTAATCAGGGAACCTTGGAAAATAAGGGGGCGGATGATATTATCGGCCTTTTTAATAAAATTCGCGAGAAGAGTGAAGCTGCAAAGGAAGAAACAGAACCGGATCAGACAAAGAGTCAGACAACAGAAGTTCCAACTGATCTGACAAAAATGTTTGAATTTGTAAATATGGAGCAGGTGGAGAGACTTGCCCATGTGTTGGAAGGATATTATGAAGGTCGCAATGACCTGTATAAGAATGAGCAGAAGAATCGCTTTTTCTTAGTAATTCATAAAGACGGACATACGCCCGAGCAATTTAACAAAATATGCAACATTATTTGCGAGTATGCAGTTCAGCGGAATTACACACCTGCAGCTGGCGCACATTTAGAAGAACATGGAAAATGGATTACAGGACCGAGTGCACTGAAGACACTTGCACAACTGTAATGACCCAATAATAAAAAGACTGCACAAATTGTGCAGTCTTTTTATTATTAAGCTAAATCATGCTCTAAGAAATCGTTAATATCATTCACCAGATCGTCAGGCTCAATTCCGTGAACCATAGCAGCCTCAGCAATAGTTTCCATCTGTGAAGATGGGCATCCGAGACAATGCATGCCAATATTTAAAAGCATAGGTGCAATATCTGCGTCGATCTGAAGAAGCTCTCCAATCATAGTATCCTTGGTAACCTTAGCCATTGGATAAATCCTCCTTTGCAAATTGTCTTTATAATGGTGCTATTATAATACGATTTCCCATGAAATGCAAATTATACGTGTTATGTGGTTAAAAAAATACAAAAACGGGACGATATAACAAATAGATGAATTGACAGGGATGATCAAATTCTGGCATGGAAGCCAAATTTTGTATGGAAGGAAAATTTTATGAAGATTAATCGTAATATGTCCGCAGTAATCACCAACAAACAGTTACTTCGGACCGAAAATAAGCTGAGTGCTTCTATGGAACGTTTATCCAGTGGTTATAAGATCAACAAGGCAGGAGATAATCCGGCGGGTATGGCCATTTCGAACAAGATGAAAGCACAGATTGATGCTTTAGATCAGGCAGAATCCAATGCGGCGGATGGAGAATCCGTACTTAATATTGCAGATGGCGCATTAAATGAAGTGAGCAGTATTTTGCAGCGAATGCGCGAACTTTGTGTGCAGGCAGCGAATGGAACAAACTCACTAAGTGATCGTGAAAGTATTCAAAAAGAGGTTGATAAACTCAAAGAAGAAGTAGATCGTATTTCTGCGGATACGGAGTACAACACAAAGACACTTCTTGATGGATCGTGTGATGTGCGTGTGTATTCCAAAGAAGTAGATCGTATGGATATTTCAGACAGCGTGACACCGGGCACCTATACATTGCATGTTGATCAGGAAGCACAGGCTGCCACTTATGATATTCCTCAGCCAACCGGAAATGTAGATGGAAAAATCACTATCAATGGCATAGGTGTGGATTATACAAAGGGAATGTCTGAGGATGCTTTTTTTGAGCAGTTGCGGAAATCAGCAGAACAGGCAGGATGTACGGCAGAGCGAAATGCCAACGGTGGCTATTCAATTAAAACTACAGAATACGGATCCAGTCAGGCAATCAAGGTTTCTATGAACAAAGAATTTGCAGAAGATATTAAAATGGATCAGAATAAAGATGCAAAATATGATGATAAAACAAACAATTATACATTGAACAAAGTTGGTACAGATGCGCAGGTGTCGCTTGTTGATGGCATAGGTTTTTCTAAGACAACGACTGTTGCCACAGATGGAACACGCATCAAAGTAACGGATATCGGCGGTTTCTCTATGGACTTCAAACTGAAGGAAAACGCGCAGCAGGACATTAAGATTGATGTGACGGATATCGGTGCTATGTCAATCCAGATTGGTGCAAATCAGTATCAGGATGTGGATATTCGCATTCCGGAAATATCGACAGAGAGCATGTATCTTGACACAGTTGATGTAACTGTTTCTAATGGACCGGAAAATGGTATGCGTACGCTGGATGATGCAATTGCAAAATTAAGCGATGTGCGTTCAAGAATCGGTGCTTTTACCAATCGATTGCAGTATGCGCAGAATAGTCTGGCAGAGACACAGGAAGATCTGACGGCTGCATATTCGAATATTCTTGACACAGATATGGCAGAGGAAATGACAGAATATACCCAGCGAAATGTGCTTGAACAGGCATCTATTTCAGTATTATCGCAGGCAAATGATCTGCCGCAGCAGGTGCTGTCACTTTTGCAGTAATTGGAGGCTGAAAAAGAATGAAAAACGAGTTAAAGCAGGACTTTACCAGGCGGCTTAGTCAATGCAATGCAGGGGAAATGATCGTGATCATTTATGATATTCTGTTTGCATATCTTGATGATGTAAAGGAGGCTCATGAAGAGGACAGTCACGAGCAAATGAAAGTGGCAATCCGCAGAGCGCAGAATGTATTGGATGAGCTGATTCACAGTTTGAATTTTGCGTATCCACTGTCAAAAAATCTGCATTCGCTTTATGTGTTTTGCAAAAACCAGCTTGCGCGTACCATGTATGAAAACCGGTTGGATGGATTGATGGAAGCAGAAAAAATTCTGCGGCGCCTGTATGGTTCCTTCGTGGAAGTCGCCAGACAGGACACCAGCGAACCATTGATGCGTAATACGCAGCAGGTTTATGCAGGTATGACGTATGGCCGTGCCTCGTTAAATGAAAATTATATGGATGATGATCAGAGAGGATTCTTCGTGTAAGAATCCTCTAATTTTTTTACACATCCAAGCAAAAATTTGTATCGCATCTGGACGGCTTTTGCCTGGTAGATATAGTAGTCAATCAAATCAGGCTCTACTACATTTTGTAGATTTTCATATACGATTTGTAAATCGGCGCTTGTTTTGTGGAGGCTGTCGATCAGCATGTCATAACCGCTCGGGGGTTCGGGTGTTGCCTTAAAAAGTTTCAAAAAATCACCTGCTTTCCTAAATGCCATTTTTACAAGTATAAGCAAAAATGGAAAAGTTATACAAAAAATTATTTATAAAAATTTTTTCTTGACAAATAAAATAGTCATTGTTATAATCCCACTTACAACAAAAGAGGTGATGCAATTTGAATGAGATGCAGACAGCATCCATGCTGACACTGTACATGATTCTATTTACTGCAGTGATTCAGGATTTTATGTGCATGAAGATCAGTAACCGGCTGATTCTCATGGGACTGTTTTGTTCGATCGCATTTGGTATATCAATAGGCGGAGTACCACAGATCATCTATATTCTTTGGAATATATCTTTTCCGGTTATCATTTTATATCTTTTATACGTTCTTGGCATTTTGGGAGCCGGGGACATCAAACTTTTTTCCGTAATAGGTGGATTTACAAATTTTAAAACGTTGACAGACTGTATACTTGCTGCATTGCTGGTGGGGGCGATTATTTCTGTTGGAAAAATGCTACATAATCGCAATTTGCAGTTTAGCTTATTCAAAGGCAGTGTGTTTATTCGGGAACTTTTACATGGAAATTTTATGTCATATCGAAAAAGCATGGTTCAAAAAGAAAACCTGATGCATTTTTCGGTGGCAATTCTTTTGGGGTTTATGGTGGTGAGAGTTCGAATGTATATGTAGCAGATACAGTTGGAAAGGAGAAGCTATGAAGAAAGTTCGTTTAGGACTTTGTATTGGGGATAATGAATATAGTTTACGATTTACGAACTGCATAATGAATCATTATCAGGAACAAGTGGAACTGCATATTTATTCAGAGAATGCAGAATTAAAGAGAGACAGGAAATCTTATGATATCGTGTTGATTGATGATGTGAAAAATGCAGAAAAATGGGGAGGAGAAGTCCCAGTGCTGTGCTTGTATGACAGCAAAGAAGGTACAGAAAAACAAGAGGAAGGAGGCGTGTATTGGGTGGAACAATATCAGGAAGTAAATCGTATTGTGGACGAAATATTAAAACAGGTGGGAGAAGAAATACAGTGTGTGTGTCAGGGCGACCGACTGCCTGGAAAAGCACAGATTTTAGGGGTATATTCTCTTGCGGAGAATGAATATCAGCTTCCATTTGCAGTTACACTGGCAACCTTGATGGGAGAACATGAAAAGGTTTTGTTATTGGATCTGCAGGAGAACAGTGGAATCTCGCAATTGACAGGTGCAGATTGCAGAATGGGATTAGAGGAATTATTAGTGATGGCAGAGAAAGGAAGATATGCCACAAATCGTTTGATTTCATGTATCGCTCACTTGGAAAATATCGATGTAGCCTATCCGGTATACAACACAGAATGCCTTTGTGAAGCGCAGATGAAAACCTACCAGAAGTTATTTCATACCTTAGCAAAAGAGATGGGGTATGAGACAATTGTTTTAAATTTTGGTACGCGTTTTGTCGGATTCTTCGAGACACTTGATATTTGTCAGCAGGTTTATCTTATGAAAAGCCGGGGCGGGATTGGTCAGTGGAGAGAAAAAGAATTTTTTGAGGAACTTGATCAAAGAAATTTAGAACAGGTTCGGCAGAAAATTCAGAGTGTGGAAATTCCGTTGATGACAACGCCGATTATATCCTGTGAACGTCTTGTGGAACAATGGAAATGGAACGAATTCGGAGATCGGATTCGAAATCTAATGCCGGGGGTGAGATCTGTTGGATGAGTATATAAATCAGATCAGAGCCAGGGTTTTTCAAAGAATGGATTTGTCTCGCGATATGCTTGATGAGGAAATTGAAGAATTTATCTCAGAAGAGACGGCACAGATGTTGCAGGGAATGATTATTTCACTGCGTGAAAGAGTACGAATTGAACAACAGGTTTTTAATTCGTTGCGAAAATTGGATGCACTTCAGGATCTGATAGACAATCCGGAAGTATCCGAGATTATGGTAAATGGACCGCAGAATATTTTTTATGAGAAATTTGGATGTGTTCATAAATGGGAACAGAGTTTTTCCAGTGAAGAGAAGATGCAGGATATTATCCAGCAGATTGTAGGCAGACATAATCGAGTGGTCAATTTGTCGAATCCCATTGTAGATACACGTTTAAATGATGGTTCTCGTGTAAATATTGTATTATCGCCAATTTCACTGGATGGATCAGCAATTACAATACGTAAATTTCCGGAGCATCCCCTGGACATGGATGCTTTGATTAAAAAAGGAGCCATTTCAAAAGAAGCTGCAGATTTGCTTAAATATCTGGTGCAGGCCAAATACAGTCTGTTGATTTCCGGAGGAACAAGTTCCGGAAAAACGACATTTCTTAATGCATTATCGCAATATATCCCAGAGGATGAAAGAGTAATTACAATTGAAGATTCCGCAGAGTTGCAGATACAGGGAATTCATAACCTTGTGCGTCTGGAGACCCGAAACGCGAATATGGAAGGTGTTATGCCGGTGACGATTCGAGACCTGATACGGAGTGCGTTGCGAATGCGACCGGACCGGATTATTGTTGGAGAGTGTCGTGGGGCAGAGGCTTTTGATATGTTACAGGCTTTAAATACCGGTCATGACGGGGGACTTTCTACGGCACATGGCAATTCCAGCCGTGACATTTTAAGTCGTTTGGAAATGATGGTACTGATGGGAATGGATTTACCATTACATGCAATTCGACAGCAGATAGCATCGGGAATTGATGTTATTGTGCACCTTGGAAGATTACCGGATCGCAGTCGAAAGGTCCTTGAAATTACGGAGATAACCGGGTTCCGAGAAGGGGAAATTATACTGTCTCCGCTATATCAGTTGCAACAGAAGGGGGATAAGAGTGTGCTTGTTGCAATGCAAAAATTGAAATGCACCGACAAACTTATAATGTCAGGCCTGGAGGATATAGCAATCAGGGAAGGGATTATGCATGGATTACAGAAAGTATAAATTAACATGGAAAGAAAAAGGAAAGTGTCTTTTGTTGTCGATTGGAATTGGAGTGGTCATTGCATATTTATTTTATGATCACTGGCTGGGGCTTGTTTTGATTCTGCCACTATTCGTTTTCTTTTATAGAAGCGCAATGGTAAAAGGGAGAGAGGCAATACAAAGCAGATTGGCAAAAGAATTTTTAGATGCACTTCGATCAATTAGTGCAGCGCTTCTTGCTGGGTGTTCCATAGAGAACGCATGGAGAGAAGCAGAAAGAGAGATGAAGGAATTATATGGGGATAATGCAGCGATGTATCAGGAACTTGTTCAAATAAATCAGTCTGTGCGATACAATATGCCGATTGAACGTTTGTTGGAAGATTTTGCTGCTCGGTCAGGAAATGCAGATATTTCCAGTTTTTCGGAAGTATTTTCATTTGCAAAGCGAAGTGGAGGCAATTTTGAAACCATTATAAAAGGAACGGAAGGGCATATGCGCATGCGTTATGAAACCGAACGGGAGATTCAGGTTATGGTGGCATCCAGAAAATTGGAGCAAAAGGTAATGAACTTTATTCCAATATTGATTTTAGCCTATTTAAAACTTACATCGGCAGATATGTTAGACAGTATGTATGGGAATCCCGCAGGAATTTTATTTATGACGGGATGTCTGGTGGCCTATGCAGGTGCTATAGTGCTGGCAAATTGCATTCTCGCAATACACATGTAAATAGATTGAAAAAGGAGAATGGAAGGGGGGATTTTATTGCAGAAGAAAAAATGCGTGGAAATTGCAATTGTATGTGTACTGTTGCTTTTTCTGGCAGGCTATCTTGAGGCCTCTGAGCGGAACATCAACAGCAAAAATCAGGTGATCCGGGGGAGTCCAGGTGAATATGATCAGGAAGTGGAACTACAACTTGACGCAGGCGATGTGGTGAAAAATTATGATTATACACTTATGGTTCCGGCTGCTGATGTAACAAAAGAAGAGGCGGACAAGTATTTTGACGCCGCAAAAGAAGAGATTTCAAAGTCCTTTTATGCAGAAGGTGATGATGAAAATGCAGTGACTTTACCGGTAAATATGCAGACCTCATACCAAAACGGAATGGTCAAAGCAGAATGGATATTAGACAGCTACAGGCTCGTGGATGTAGACGGAGTCATTATAGAAGAGGCCGTATCACAGAATGGTTCCCTAGAACGGGCTACCGTTCAACTTACCTGTGGAAATTATAAACAGGAATATGTATTTTCTTTTATGGTATATCCAAGAGTATTATCGGAAAGTGAGAAAATTCTAAAAGGTGTTAAGGAAGCCATTGATAAGGATGTAAAAAAAGAGGGAAATCAATTGCTGACACTTCCGAAAGAAGTAAATGGTGTTTCACTGCGATGGTCAGAAGCAAAAAGACATTTGGTTATCAAAATGCTCTTCTTTGAGGTAATTGTGCTTGTTTTATTGTATTTCGTTCGTATAGAACGGGAGAAAACAAAACGCAAGGAACGACAGGATCAGATGATGCTGGATTATTCGGAAGTTGTCAGTAAATTATTGATTTTAATGGGTGCTGGAATGTCTTTAAAACAGTCTTGGAATACAATTTCCGCTCGGTACTCTGATAAAAGGAAGAAAAATGAAGCACCAAAGCGTTTTATCTATGAAGAAATGGTTTACACAAATCATGAGATTCAGGATGGAGAAACAGAACTGGTAGCATATCAGAAATTTGGAGAAAGAACCGAAGTTGGAGCTTATCAGCGTCTGGTTCGCATCTTAGTACAGAATGTGCAGATCGGAAGTCGTGGAATTTGCCAATTATTGAGTCAGGAAGCAGAGGACGCGATGGAAGAAAGAAAAGCACTTGCCAAGCGAATGGGGGAAGAAGCAGGGACGAAGATGCTGTTTCCGCTTTTACTCATGCTTGGAATTGTCTTTGCAATTATTATGACACCTGCATTGCTTGCATTTCAAATATAAGGAGGAAAAATTATGTTAGGATTTAAAAACTTTTTGTTGGAGGAAGATGGAGTTGGCGTAGTGGAAATGGTGCTCATCGTAGTGGTTTTAATCGGTATTGTCATTCTTTTTCGTGATAAATTGAAGAAGATCGTAGGAGATATTTTCACAACAATTGAGGAGCGTTCAGGAACAGTATAATGAGAAAACGGAACATAAAGACAAAACAACAAAAATATAAAGGAAGTATTACTATATTTGCTGCTTTGTCATTTATGCTGATTGCGCAGTTCATTTTTACAATGTTGGAAGTTTCCCGAACCATTGAGGTGCGAAAAACATTACAGATGAATACAGAATCTGTTTTAGAATCGATATTTGCCAATTATTGTAGTCCTCTCTGGGAAGAATATCGTTTACTTGGAACTTCGGTTGTCAATTCGGATGGAGATTTGTCATTCAACAATGTACAGGCACAGCTGCAAAATCTGACAGATGTGAACCTAGGGGGCAGAGAGAAATCTCTGCTCGCAGGAACATCTATGTTGACTGCAAAAATGACAGATGCAAATTTTGAAGAGTTTCTGTTGATGACAGATGACAATGGTGCTGTATTTCAGGAGGTTGTCTGTGCATATATGAAAGAGAATTTTACATATGAAACAGCACGGACGATTTACGATAATCTGAATGACATGAAGAATGCGAAGGATCAATATGGAGATGCAGGGAATAGTATTGATACGGCACGTGATTCCATAAATGAAGCTCGTGAAGAAGAAAGAAGAAAGCAGGAAGAATTTAAAAACCAGGCAGAAGACACGAAAAAGAAAGGAAAAGATTCCTCTAAAAAGAAAAAACAATTACCAAAGATGAAAGGAATATCTGGTAGAAAAGCACGGACAATAAGCTCTAAATCTAATAAAGTACAAACAGCTGAGACATCGGTGGAGATACCGGATGAGGAGGAAAATATACTGGATATTGTGTCGGAGACAAAGAAAAACGGAGTATTGTCGCTTGTTTTGTCAAGTGATGCCACGCTCTCCAATAGTACAATTTCCTTGGACAATAGTGTATCTCATCGAACATTGGAAAAGGGAAATGCCGAAAGAGAAGGTTCGGATGACTGGTATTCAGATGTCCTTTTGAATCAGTATTTTAATAATTACTTTTCCTGCTATACAAATCAAAAAAGTGGTCATCACATGAAATATGAATTGGAGTATCTGATTGCAGGAAAAGGTGAGGATGCAGAAAATCTGAGAATGGTAATCAAAGAGCTTATGGCGGTAAGAGAGGCTGTAAATATGGCTAGTATTGTAACAATGGAAGATAAACAGGCAGAAGCACTTGCCATGGCTGTTACGTTGGTGGGATTTACTTTAAATCCTGCAGCCATAGCATTTGTAAAATATGCCATACTTGCTGCATGGGCTTTTGTGGAAAGTGTACTGGATCTTCGGACTTTATTGCAAGGTGGTAAAATTCCTATCATCAAAACAAATCATACATGGACATCAAATTTGTCTGAACTGCCTTCCCTGCTTTCCGGATGGAGTAAAGCAAAGGAATCGTCAACAGGTTTCGATTATCGAAGTCATATGACTGCATTATTGCTCATGCAAAATAATGGAAAAGTATGTATGCGGGCTATGGATATGCAGGAGGCTACAGTTTGTAATGTAGAAGGTTATGAGGATTTTAAGATGGATCGAGTGATGGTTGATGCAAAAGTATGTGCAACCTATGAATATTCGCCGGTATTTCTTGGTTTTGTCACTTTAGTAGAAAAGAAGATGAACAACTTTCGAATACAGCAAACCTCACGTTACAGCTATTTTGTGGGGAAGGAGGGTGTATGAGGGTGTCTTTTTGTATGCAAAAGTTACACGATATATCAAAAACTCTCCCAGAGTCTGCAAGCAAAAGTGAGAAAGATTTTGTACCGCAAACAAAATCATCATATTTTTTTAAATTCTATATTAGCAGTGTTACATCCTGCATCAAAAAGACACCCTTGTACATCCGTGTCAAGGCATCATATACGTTAGAAGCTGCGGTCATTATTCCTATGGTAGCCGGATTTTTTGCAGTACTGCTTTTGTTTTTCCGCATTCTGCAAATAGAGACGCAGGTGCAGGAGGCGTTGGTATATACCAGTAGAAAAGTGGCAACTGAAGCATCTATGGTGGAATCACCGACGGCATTGCTGGCATCTGCGGAAGCTGTGTTTCAAAAGGAACTTCGTCAATATTTACTGCCGGATAAATATGTAAAAAGGGGATATCTTGGAGTTTCTCTTTTGGAATCGTCATTTGACAGGGGTTACGTAGAATTAAATGCAGATTATACTATAAAGCTCCCAATCGGGTTTTTCAATGAAAAAGGCGTTCGGGTGTCGCAAACAAGTAAAAGTAGAATGTGGACGGGAGATGCAGATTCGAATTGTGGGCAAAATGAGGACTATGTATATGTAACAGAGCATGGGACAGTATATCATCGGAACAGAGAATGTAATTATCTGGATTTGACCATTCGTGCAGTAAATTATGCAGATGTAGGCACTAAAAGAAACAAAAATGAACATAAATACTACGCGTGTAGTAGTTGCGTGGCAGAAAAAATGTGGCTTAGCAATGTATATATAACGGATTATGGAACTTGTTATCACGCAAGTCTTGGATGTAGTGGATTAAAAAGAACAATTTATTTAATACCGATCTCAGAAGTCGGTGGTAAGGGGGCATGTTCAAAATGTGGAAGTCATTATTAGAAAATATTCAGGGAATTGTTTTAATGGTCGGACTAGGATTTTTGGCGTTAGAGGATATAAAAACACGCAAAATTCGATCAATGTCAATTATTGTTTTTGCGCTGGTGGGAGCAATCCTTTCGTTTTTAAATGGAAACTGGTTTGACTGGAGGCTGATCCTTGGTTTTATACCGGGTATCATTGTGCTTTTTCTCGGATTACTTACCAAGGAAACAATTGGCTATGGTGATGGACTGGTTGTTCTTGCATTGGGGTGTTATTTAAATATTTTTGAGATTATCGGATTAAGTATGCTGGCATTGACGCTGGCGGGATTGGCAGCAGTATTTTTGATCGTCGTATATCATAAAGGGAAAAAAGAATTACTGCCATTTGTGCCATTCCTTTTTGTAGCACACTTGATAGTGATTTTGTTATAACGTTAATAGAAGGATGGTGCGAAATGTCATTTATCAGAAAGGAATGGAAAGCAAGCTATACAGTAGAAGCAGCATTTGTTGTTCCGATTCTTCTTAGCGCGATGCTTGTTGCAATGCTCATTGGTTTAGATTTGTATGAGGATGTAAAGGGAGAGCAGGAACAGGAAAAAATTATGCAGATGTGGCAGGTGAAAGAATTTTATAAATATCAGATCGTGGATGAGGTGATAAAGTATGAATCATGAAATTGTATATGAGCGAAATCCAACAGGAAGTTATATGAAAATTTTTTCAAATCAGGAGGAAAATCTGGATGAAAAAATTCTTTTGAGAAGAAAAATTCCAGGATTGTTGCCAATGGAGAAGGCTTACCTGGATGGAAATGGTCAATATTGGTACAATATATCGGGAAAGCAATCCCTAGATACTTATTGTAGTATTCAGAATGTTGGCATAGATGTAATCAAAAAAATTATTATTAGTATTTGTAGTCAAATGGAAATATTGGAATGGAATCTGATATCTATGGGAAGTCTGCTTTTAGAACCGGAATGTATTTTTGTCACAAACAGTAATCAGGAATTTATTTTTACCTCATATCCAGGTGCGGAGCATAATGTAGAAGATGGATTTCGACAATTGATGGAATATTTGCTGACGAAGGTTGACCATAAAGATGCACTGGCAGTTCGGGCTGCTTATGGTGTATATGAAAAATCATTGGAAGAAGGAATGGCAATCCGTGATGTGCGGGATTGGATTACCCGGTCAGATTCTGTGGAACAGACAGAGAAAAAGGTTCTTTTTGAAGAACCGTCTGCAGATAATATTGCTGGGGGCAATGTAAATCAGAGAGAGATTCCGGCTATAGCTAATTTTATGGAAGAAAAACCAATTGTACAAAGTGTGCAGGAGAATCGTACTTATCACAGTGAAAATTTCAAAAAGCAGGATCAAAGTAAAGATAAGAAAAAACAGTGGGATAGTTTTTTAAAGGAAAAATTCAGCTCATTGGGATTTAAAACCGCCGAGAAAACAAAAAAGAAACAGGTCCAAAGAACAGAAGAGGTATACCCTGAAGAGCAAATGTATATGATTCCGCAGCCAACAATTCATCCAACAGTATGTTTAAGTGGTAATGACGGTAGTGCGAGAGGTGTTCTTATATATCAGGGAACGGAACAACTATCAGACATTTATCTGGATCAGAAACCTTTACAGGTGGGAAAAAGTGCAGCTGCAGATGTTAAAATTGATAAAGAAACCATTAGTCAGTTACATGCGAGAATCTGGCCGGAAGGGAACTCCTTTTATATAGAAGATTTGAATTCCACGAACGGTACATTTGTAAATGATGAAACATTACCATATAAGCAAAAGAGAATACTTCAGGTGAATGATATTGTGCAATTTGCAGATGCACGATTTCGTTTTTGTTAGGCTTGTAATTCCATCAATTCATGCGTATACTAAAACTAAGAAAATTTTATTTGCTATGGAATGAGGTATATGCGATGTCGGGACGAAAAGACAGCGAGCCAATTATGACAATCATATTTGTTGTAATCAATGTACTTGTGTTTGTTGTGCTGGAAATTATGGGAGATACACAGAATTCTGAATTTATGGCAGAGCACGGAGCTGTCTGGCCACCATATGTCAGTGAGGGACATGAGTATTGGAGACTTCTGACAGCTACATTTATGCATTTTGGATTTGAACATATAGCGAACAATATGCTGATTCTTGTATGCGCAGGAATGATTTTAGAGAAAGCGTTGGGGCATGTGAAATTTACTATTCTGTATTTGATCGCAGGAGTAGGCGGAAATGTACTTTCCTGTGCGCAGATGCTGCATACGAAGGATTATGCTGTAGCAGCCGGGGCATCCGGTGCTATTTTTGGCATTGTTGGAGCTTTGCTTTGGATCGTGATTTTACATAGAGGACGATATGAGAGCCTGACAGGGAAAGGATTACTTTTTATGATTGTAATTACCCTGTATTATGGAATTACCACCGGTGGAATTGACAACTGGGGGCATATTGGAGGCCTTCTTATGGGCTTTGTTATGGGAATTATTTTGTATCGAAGAGTTGATTTTAGGAGAGAAAATCCATATACTTAAAAGTAGCAGAATAAGGAGAATGTGCGCATGAAGATAGTAGTTTATTATGGTGGAAGAGGGTTGCTGGATGACCCGACGCTTTATGTATTAAAGAAAATGGAAGATGTATTGCGGGAGTTGCGTGTATCGATTGAGCGTTACAATATATATGAGCACAAAAACGAGATTGCAACATTGCCGCAGACATTCAAAGAAGCAGATGGAATTATTCTTGCTACGACAATTGAGTGGCTGGGAATTGGTGGATATATGCAGCAGTTCCTGGATGCCTGCTGGTTGTATGGGGATAAAGAAAAAATTAGCCATACATATATGCAGCCGATTGTGATGTCTACCACCTATGGAGAACGAGAGGGTGAGATGACATTGTCGAATGCCTGGGAGATCCTGGGAGGATTACCATGTCCGGGATTGTGTGGATATGTGGAAGATCTGACAACTTTTCAGATGAATAAGGATTTTGGTCTTATTATAGAAAAGAAAGCAGAAAATTTATATCGCACGATTTCACAGAAAATCAAGAGTCTGCCAAGCAGTAATCAGGCAATCAAGCAGAATGTATCAAGAACACAGAGCATGAATCTGACACCGCAAGAGAGTGAGCAGCTTTCCAAATATGTATCAGACGATTCTTATGTGAAGCAACAAAAAGAAGATATAGAAGAACTTGCTTCGATGTTCAAAGATATGTTAGGACAGACAAAGAGTGACGAAGATATGCCATATATCAAGGAACTCGAGAGCCATTTTATCCCGACGGAAGACTTTAAAGCAAGATATTCTCTTATTATAGAAGATATTAAGAAACCATTGTATATTGGTGTGGATGGGGAAGAACTTGTTTTGCATTATGGACAGGAAAACGAGGTGGATGTGGTTGCAAAGATGAGCAAAAATGTTCTTCAGTCCATTTTGGATGGACGAATGACGTTCCAGAGAGCCTTTATGACAGGGGAAATGACAGCGCGGGGGAATTTCAAAACCCTTCGTATGTTAGATCAGATTTTTGTATTTTAAAAGATAGGAGGACAAAAATGAGAGACGATAATTGTATTTTTTGTAAGTTGGCAAATGGAGATATCCCAACGAACAGTATTTATGAGGATGAAGATTTCAATGTAATTTTGGATGCAAGTCCTGCAACAAAGGGACATGCACTGATTTTGCCGAAGCAGCATTATGCAAACATGTTTGAAATTGATGATGAAATACTTGCTAAGGCAGCAAAGCTTGCAAAGCGTGTAATTACACACGAAAAAGAAGTGCTTGGTTGTGATGGATACAATGTATTGCAGAATAATGGAGAGGTTGCTGGTCAGACAGTATTTCATTTCCATATGCATCTGATTCCAAGATACGATGGAGAGAAAACAATCATTGACTGGGATCATAAAGAGTTTTCAGATGATGAGATGAAAGCTATCTGTAATGAGATGAAACTTTAAACAACAAGTAAAATTTTAAACAGAGCGCAATGTAGTATTACACAATATAAAAGAGGGCAGGCATCAGCGTGCCTGCTCCTCAATTAAGTTTATGATAGTACCGATGGAATCCATCTGTCCGCTCTCGGACATTGCTTTTTTATATTTTTCCCTGTTTTCATATACTTCTTTTACAGCAGAAAGAAGTGTCTTATCCGTTAACTGTTCTTCTTCGAGAACGTAAGAAAATCCCTGTTTTGCAAAAGATTTTGCATTCAAAATCTGATCACCACGGCTGGCAGCAGCAGAAAGTGGAATCAGGATATTTGGTTTATGCAAAGCCAGTAATTCGCAGATGGAATTTGCTCCGGCGCGAGAAATAGCCATATCTGCAAGTGCAAACATATCTGTTAATTCAGCACTTGCATATTCGAATTGTGCATATCCGATGATGCCTTTTAATTGCTCATCAAGATTTCCCTTGCCACATAGATGAATGATATAAAATTGTTCAAGTAACTCCGGTAATACTTTACGAACAGCTTCGTTGATTACCTTGGAACCAGAACTTCCACCTACAATTAAGAGAACTGGTTTATTATGATCTGGAAAACCACAGTAGCGAATGGACGCTTCTGCATTTCCGGTAAAAAGTTCCCGACGAATCGGAGATCCTGTCAGGACAGCTTTTTCTGCAGGAAGATATTTCATTGTTTCCGGGAAGTTGCAGCATACTTTCTTGGCACCACGGATCGCAATTTTGTTTGCAAGTCCCGGTGTAATGTCGGATTCATGAATGATTGCCGGGATGTGACAATGTTTTGCAGCCAGTACCACAGGAACAGATACAAATCCACCTTTGGAAAAGACAATATCCGGTTTTATTTTTTTTAATATAGAAATAGCCTGACCATAACCTTTAAGAACTTTGAATGGATCTGAAAAATTTTTCCAGTCAAAATAGCGACGGAGTTTACCGGAAGAAATTCCGATGTATGGAATGTTTTGAGCCTCAATTAATTCCTTTTCCATACCGTTATAAGAACCTATGTAGGTAATGTCATAACCGGCTTCTTTTAATGCCGGCATCAAAGCAATATTTGGAGTAACATGACCTGCGGTACCACCACCGGTCATTACGATTTTCTTTGTCGTTTTCATGAAGATATATCCTCTCTGTTTGTTATTTGGAATTCGTAGTCTATGCTGATCTGACAGCAAGCAGTTACATGAAAACTATATTATACTTTCCAGACAAAAAGTCAAGAAGCATGGGGTTTGGACACTGTTATACGCCAAAAATGACAAACTTTACGTGCGAAAAACTGTCGAAACTTGCGACCGAAAGGATATTCCGAAATATGCACTCTTTCATTATAATATAGTTACAGGATGTACGATAGTTAACAATATGAAAGAGAGGCAGTTGATATGACAATTTTATTGCAGATTATGGAGTGGATACATACATACCAGAGAGAGGTTTTTGCAGGAGCTTTTTTTGGTGTACAGGCAGTTATTTTTATTTTTCTTATGGTGGTGTCGCATAAACTGACAAAGACACGAAAAATAATAAATAAGATGGCAGATCAAATTGTAAATCGAATCGAAAACAGTCTAAAACCTGTTGTGGAACAGAAGGCAGATTATACAACAGAAAAGCATATAGATCATGTTACGGAGGATCATCAGAAGGATGAGGAGGAAAATCGTGTGATTTCCTCTGTTTTGAAAGAAATTTTCCCGTAGGAAATGTGTATGTTTGCTGTAAAATGTTAAGCTGACTGTAATATTTATTTTCCAAGTAGCAAATGCAGGGTGTGCCAGGGGTTTGACACACCCATTTTTTATACAAAAATTAAGTGAATGTGGAGAGAAACACCCAAATTCTACCAAAAATTTGACAAACGCCTTTTACTATGCTACAATGCCAACTGTAACAAACTTGTAACATTTGAAATAAAGTGTTTAAAAACGCAACATAAGTGTAATACTTATCGCATAAGATAGGAATACATGATTGCGCACATCATTGTTGTTGATGATATACAATGATAGAATACGGAGGTTCATAATGAAATTTGACAAGAAAGTGATTGAAAGTGTAATGGTAGCAGGAATTGCTCTTGCATTAACAATCACAGCGGTTACTGGTAATGGAGTGAAAGCCGCTGATCAGGTGGCAGAAACACAGATGGACAAAAATGGAATGGCTGGAGTAGCAGTTGCTATGAACGCATATGAACTCGAAGCAGCAGATATGCTTGACAGTATAGTCTCTGTTGAAAAAAGTGATTCCAATATCGTTGCAGCATCAGCAGAGGACACAACGGATGTATCAGATACACCGGTAGAAAGTGATACTTCAGAAGGTGTTGAGACAGAACCACAGGTAGCTGTACAAGATTCAAAGGATGATAAAGAATTGTCCGATGAGGAAAAAGAGTGGAACAATAAACTGATGGCAGATGTTGATGAGTTCTTGTATGTACGTAAGTCGGCAGATGCGGATTCAGAAATTGTTGGTAAGATGTATAAGGGTGACCGCGCAGTCATTAAGGATGAAGGAAGCGAATGGACAAAGATTGCTTCTGGAAACGTAAAAGGATATGTGAAGAACGATTACTGCGTGACAGGTCAGAAAGCATATGCATATGCCAAGAAAAATTGTAAGACGGTTGCAAAAGTTGAGATTGACGGACTTCGTATCCGTAAGAAAGCAAGTACCGATGCAGGCGTAGTTAAGACAGTTGCATCCGGAGATAAACTTGTTGTAAATACGAAGGCTGATGCAAAAGATGGATGGGTTGCGGTTAAAGTTGATTCTCAGACTTGTTATGTAAGTGAAGATTATGTTACAGTTGCATTAAAGACAGGTAAGGCAATCACGATTGAGGAAGAGATTGCAGCGCAGAAAGAAGAGGAAGAGCGTAAAGCAAAAGAAGAGGCTGCAAAACAGGAAGCTGCAAAGAAGAGTGCACAGAGTGCTTCATCTTCAAGTTCTGCTTCGAATGGCCAGACAACAACAACTTCTTCTTCGCAGGGAACATCCCTTACAGCATCTGCGGATGATGAAACCCTGCTTGCAGCATTGATCCAGTGTGAGGCAGGCGGACAGAGTCAGCAGTGTATGATTGCTGTAGGAGCTGTTGTAGTGAATCGTGTACACAGCGGAAGTTTTGCAAATAGCATTCGTGGTGTCATTTATCAGCGTGGTCAGTTTGGTCCGGCTTCTTCCGGAAGATTAGAGTCCAGGCTCGCAAGTGGTGTGAGCGCAAGCGCCAGACAGGCAGCGCAGGCAGCACTTGCAGGAAATGATCCGACAGGTGGCGCAAAGTACTTTAAGCTTGCATCCAGCGGACACGCAGGCGTTGTGATCGGACCGATTGTATTTTATTAATTTTTAATTGGTTCATGAATCATGGATCATACAGGCAGATGTATCGATATTTCGATATATCTGCCTTTTCTATTTGCTTAATGTATGGTAATGTGTGCATTTAGTAGGTTGTAATCGACGGATAAATGGAGTAAAATAACTTCATTGTAACGAAAGATTGTGTCAAGTTTTCTATGAAAACTTGACATGTAGGGGCAATGCATCTTTGATGCATTACAATCATCAGCCCATTTGCTGAAAGCAAATTTTGTATGGGCTGATGTTCAAGGAAAGGAGATTAGAAAATGAGTGCAGGAGATACTGGTTTTATGCTGATTTGTGCAGCACTGGTGTTTTTTATGACACCGGGTCTGGCGTTCTTTTATGGGGGGCTGGTCAGAAGAAAAAATGTGGTAAATACGATGATGGCATGTGTGGCAATCATGGGATTATCCGTTGTGATGTGGGGGTTGTTTGGTTATTCTCTTTCGTTTGGAGGTAATCATGCAGGAATTATCGGTGATTTCCGATGGTTCGGATTAAGCGGAATTGGAATGGATGAAGCGGGACCATATGCTGCAACGATTCCGCATCTTGTGTTCGTTGCATTTCAGATGATGTTTGCAATGATCACACCGGCTTTGATTACAGGTTCACTGGTTGGGCGTGTGAAATTTAAAGCGTTGTTCTTATTTATCGCGCTATGGTCAGTGGTTGTTTATTATCCGATGGCTCATATGGTTTGGGGCGAGGGCGGTTTCCTTGCAGAAATCGGTTCGGTCGATTTTGCAGGAGGAAACGTCGTACATATCAGTTCCGGTGTCAGTGCGTTGGTTTTTGCACTTATTCTTGGACGAAGAAGAGGATATGAAAATACGGCATACCGTGTGCACAATATTCCGTTTGTGGCACTGGGCGCTTTTATCTTATGGTTTGGCTGGTTTGGTTTCAATGCAGGAAGTGCACTTGGAGCGAATGGTCTGGCAGCACATGCATTTATGACAACAGCACTTGCAAGTGCGAGCGCAATGCTTTCCTGGATTTTTATTGATGTGATGAAAGATGGGAAACCGACGCTTGTCGGCGCATCTACCGGACTTGTTGTGGGACTTGTAGCAATTACACCGGGAGCTGGATTTGTTCCAATCTGGTCGGCAATCATTATCGGAGCGCTGGTCAGTCCAATCTGCTGTTTTACAATTTCACTGCTGAAAGGAAAACTCAAGATTGATGATGCGCTTGACGCATTCGGATGTCATGGAATCGGCGGTGTCTGGGGCGGTATTGCCACCGGAATTTTTGCAAAGAAATCCATCAACAGCGTTGCAAAATGGGATGGCCTGATCTATGGTGACTACCACCTGTTCGTTGCACAGATTATTGGAATTGTGGTAACATTGGCAGTAGCAATCGCAGGTACACTGATCTGTCTTGGCGTTGTTCGTCTCTTTACAGAATTGCGTGTAGATGAAAAGGCCGAGAAAGTTGGTCTGGATCTTTCACAGCACGGAGAAAGTGCTTATCCGACCTTCAACGGACTGGATTCATAAAACGAGCGGAATAGAAAAGGAGAATATGCCATATGTTAATAAAAGTAGAAGCAATTGTGCGTGAAGAAGTGTTTGAGGATGTCAAAGACGCATTAAATGGCATCCAGGTGAATGGAATTACCGTATCCCAGGTGATGGGATGTGGCGCGCAGCGCGGTTACAAAAAGCGTGTCCGTGGTACGGAAGTAGATGTAGTCATGCAGCCAAAGATCAAATTTGAGATTGTTGTAACTTCGGAAGAGTGGGAAAAAGCAACGATTGATGCGATTCAAAAAGCCGCTTTTACCGGAGAGGTGGGAGACGGAAAAATTTTCAGCTATGAATTGCGCAGCGCCTTAAAGATACGTACCCGTGAAAGTGGAGAAAAAGCGATCGATTAATGAAAATAGCGTTGAGATGACATGCGTTCTGTGGTAGAATTTGTATAGGTAAAAGGCAAAATTTCAGAATAGGAGATGGAACATATGTCAGAAACGGGGTTTTTCATTTTTCTGGCAGCAATCATAGGTGTCGCAGTATTGGGAGCGGTCATCGCGGTGATTGCGGCTGTATCTGGTGCATCTGCAGCGATTGCGGATGAAGAGGATAGTGCAGAAGATGTATAGCGAAAAGACATCCGGCGAATTTGCAAGAAGCAGATTTGCCGGATGTTTTTTCATTAAAAAAGTATAAAGCATTCGGCTTTCCACTTGTAAAATATGGATTTATTTCTTTATAATGATGAAAGGGTCTAAGGTATTATCGGCGCATGCAATTCGATGTATACCTTAGTAATCTGAGCAATCTTATTAATCATATAGTATCAGGAGGAAAGCATGATTTCAAAGTATAGTGTAAAACGTCCCTATACCGTGCTGGTGGCAGTGGTACTGGTGATCGTTCTTGGTGTGGTCTCTTTGTCAAAAATGACGACAGACCTGTTGCCGGATATGAGTTTCCAGTACGCACTTGTCATCACGACGGATATGGGAGCAAGTCCCGAACAGGTGGAAAGTGATGTGACCGCACCGATCGAATCGGCGATGGCGACCACTTCCAACATCAAAAATATCAGTTCTATTTCTTACAATAGCTATTCCGTCGTAACACTTGAATATGAGCAGAATGCAAACATGGATTCGGTGGTCATTGAGATTCAGCAGAGTCTCGATCAGATTTCCGGCCAGTGGGATGATTCCATCGGAACACCGATGATTATGAAAGTGAATCCGGATATGCTTCCGGTATTGGCAGCAGCGGTGGATATGGATGGCATGGATGCTGCAAAATTGTCCGAATATGTGGAAAATGAACTCTCTCCTGCAATTGAAAGTCTTGAAGGTGTGGCATCGGTTACCACGACCGGACAGTTAGAGGAGAGTGTGCAGGTAACACTCAATCAGGACAAGATCGATGCATTAAACAAAAAGGTGCAGAAAAGCATCGACAAGCAGTTCGCAAAATCCCAGAAAGAAATTGATGCCAACAAAAAGAAGGTAGAAGACGGACAGTCTTCAATCAATACAGGCTCGGATCAGCTGACGGATGCCATCAATCAGACGATGGACAAGCAGCAGGAACTGTTAAAGACCGAGAAAGATTTAAAGAATCAGCTGGCCGATCTGAAAAAGCAGCAGAAATCTCTGTCACAGATTCAATCAGGCATTCAGACTTTTATGCAGTCAGATGCATATACGGGAATTGTCTCTGTGCTCAAGGACAATCCGCAGCTTGCAGAAAGCGAAGAGATGAAAGCACAGATCAAGCAGCTTAACAAAGTAGTGAAAGAACAGTTCGCGGCATTGTCTTCGCTTGGAATTACCGTAAATACATACGAAGACCTTCCGGCTGCTTCCGCAGAAGTCGGCAAGCTTCTGGCGCAGGTAAATACAGGAATTAAAACCATTGAGAGCGCACAAAAGAAGGTGGAGAGCGGCAAGGTCAGCCTTTCCTCTGCATTAGACACACTCAATGCAAATGCGTCACTTACAGCCCTGAAAGTAAGCACAAGTTCTGCGGAACTGACAAGTGCGGCATCTTCCTTAGAGGATGCACAGTCCAAACTTGACGATGCAAAAGACAATGCTTATGATTCTGCAGATTTAAACAAGGTGCTCAGTGAAGATACAATCACAAGCCTTTTGGCAGCACAGAACTTTGATATGCCGGCAGGCTATGCGATGGATGGGGATACACAGTATCTTGTCCGTGTAGGCGATGCCGTGGAAGACGTCGAGGATCTTAAGAAACTTCCATTGATCGATATGGGAATTGACGGAGTTAAAACGATCTGTCTGTCCGATGTGGCGGATGTGACTGTGACGGATAATTCAGATGAGACTTACGCCGTGATCAACGGCAATCCGGGCATCATGCTTTCAATGGAAAAGCAGACCGGATACTCCACCGGAGAAGTAACGGACCGTATTCTGGAGAAATTCAAATCTCTGGAAAAAGAAGATTCTAATCTGCACCTGAGTGTATTGATGAATCAGGGTGTATACATTGACATGATCGTAAACAGCGTAATGCAGAATATGATCTGGGGTGCGTTGCTTGCCATCCTTGTATTGTTATTGTTCTTAAAAGATATCAAGCCGACGATTGTCATTGCATGTTCAATCCCGCTTTCGGTTGTAGCGGCGGTCGTACTCATGTATTTTACCGGAATTACGTTAAATATTATTTCCATGTCCGGTCTGATGCTTGGTATCGGTATGCTGGTGGATAACTCCATCGTTGTCATCGAGAATATCTACCGTCTCAGAGGAGAGGGCTATTCGATCAAAAAGGCGGCTGTGGAAGGTTCCAAACAGGTAACGGGTGCAATCATTGCATCGACACTTACTACTGTCAGCGTTTATGCGCCGATTATTTTTACCGAGGGAATTACGCGCCAGCTTTTCGTTGATCTGGCTTTGACCATTGCATATACGCTGGTGGCCAGCCTTGTGGTAGCGCTTACTTTCGTGCCGGCAATGTCCTCTGTGACATTGCGCCGCACCAAAGAGATCCGTCATCCGTGGTTTGATGCCATGAAGGAATGGTACGGACGGGCATTGGCATGGTGCCTGCGTTTTAAGCCGGTTGTACTTATTGTTGCAGTTGTGCTTTTGGTTGCGAGTGCGGCACTCAGCGTATCCAAAGGTTTGAATTTTATGGATATGGATATGGAGACCAACCAGATTTCGGTTTCAGTTTCTGCAAAAGAAGGAGAAAAGCTGACCTTCCAGGAACTTACCGAGGCATCGGATCAGGTAATGAAACGGATTTCAGATATCAAGGGCATTGATACCATTGGTGCCATGGCAGGAGGAAATTCGACGTCTTCCCTTATGGGTGGCGGAAACGACAGTGTGAGCATGTACATTCTTCTTGATGAGGATGCGGATGTGAAAGTTTCCGATGTCACAGATGCCATCACAGAAAAGACCAAGGATCTCGACTGTGAGGTATCTACCAATACTTCTTCCATGGATTACAGCAGTTATTTTGGAAGCGGTTTGTCTGTGCGTATCAAGGGAAATGATATTGAAACTTTGCAGAAGCTGGCAGGTGAAGTTGCCGATGTCATGAAAGATACGAAAGGAACGACGGATATCGATGACGGCATGGAAGATTCCGAGCCGCAGCTTACCATCTCGGTAGACAAGAAAAAGGCAGCAAAATACGGACTTACCGTAGCACAGGTATATCAGCTTGTCAGCGCCAAGATGGCAGACAGCAAGACGGTAACGACAATCACCACAGACATCAAAGATTACAAAGTCTATGTACAGACCGAGGAGCAGGCGGATACAAAACTTTCGGATATTAAGGATATGACTTTTTCTTATACGAATAAAAACGGAAAAGAAAAAGAGATTCCGCTCACAAAAATCTGTGAGATGAAAGAGACAAGTACATTGAGCACAATCAGCCGTGATGCGCAGACGCGTTACATTACAGTATCCTGCGGTGTGGATGAAGATCATAATGTGACACTGGTGAGCAACAAGCTGCAGAAAGCCATTGACAAACTGGATATTCCGGATGGATATAAAGTAGAGATGACCGGTGAGGACGAGACAATCAATGAGTCCATGAAACAGCTCGTACTGATGCTGGTACTTGCAGTAATCTTTATTTACCTGATTATGGTGGTACAGTTCCAGTCCCTGCTTTCGCCGTTTATCATTATGTTCTCCATTCCACTTGCCTTTACCGGTGGATTTATCGCATTGCTTCTGACCGGACAGGAGATCAATGTCCTTGCAATGCTTGGATTTATCATGCTTTCGGGATTGATTGTAAACAATGGTATTGTACTGATCGATTATATCAATCAGGCGCGACGTGCAGGAGCATCCAAAAAGGAAGCAATCATCGAATCCGGAAAGACCCGTGTACGTCCGATCCTTATGACGGTACTGACAACGGTTCTTGCAATGCTGACGACGGCACTTGGCATCGGAGATGGCTCCGATATGATGCGCCCGATGGCGATCACACTGATCGGCGGACTGGTCTATGGTACGATTCTCACACTGATTGTGATTCCGTGTATTTACGACCTGTTCAATCGTGAGAAGGATATGACAGAAGAAGAGATTTAATAGAAAAAATGCATCTTGACAAACAAGCGTGCCGCAAGTAAGATATATTTTATATGAGAAAGTGAAGAGGAAGAGGAGTACATATGGAATTCCTGAAAGAGAAGAATGTTCAGCGGCTGAGAGACATTCGCAGGATGCAGTGTGGAAGGTAGCTTCGGAGCTGGAATATTTAGAAAGGTGCATGCATTGTTCCACAGATATTCCCGGATCGTCCCCGTTAACGGACATGATGAGTATTACAAAGGTGGTACCGCGAACAATTTCGCCCTTTGTACAGAAAAAGATTTCTGTACAGAGGGCTTTTTAAATGTTCTACAAATGTGATGCATCTTAGATGCATCATGTAGCGTCGTCCCTTTGCCGAAGGCAAACTATCATGGGACGATGTTCTACAAATGTGATGCATTTATTAAAGAAAGAAAGGAAGATATCATGAGCAAAGAATTAAGCAAGACTTATGATCCAAAAGATATTGAGGATCGTCTCTATAAGAAGTGGGAGGACAACGGCTATTTTCATGCAGAAGTAGATCGCAGCAAAAAGCCTTTTACAATTGTAATGCCACCACCAAATATTACTGGTCAGCTCCATATGGGCCATGCACTGGACAATACCATGCAGGATATTCTTATTCGTTATAAGAGAATGCAGGGCTACAATGCGTTATGGCAGCCTGGTACAGACCATGCTTCGATTGCAACAGAAGTTAAGGTAATCCAGAGTCTGAAGGAGCAGGGAATCAACAAGGCAGACCTGACACGTGAAGAGTTCCTGGAAAAATGCTGGGAGTGGAGAAAAGAGTACGGCGGACGTATCGTAAAGCAGCTGCGTAAGCTTGGTTCTTCCGCAGACTGGCAGCGTGAGCGTTTTACCATGGATGAGGGATGCTCTCATGCAGTACAGGAAGTATTTACCAAGTTATATAAGAAGGGATGGATTTATAAGGGATCCCGTATCGTTAACTGGTGTCCGGTATGTAAGACTTCTATTTCCGATGCGGAAGTGGAGCATGAGGAACAGGATGGCTTTTTCTGGCATATCAATTATCCGGTAGTAGGAGAAGAGGGACGATTTGTAGAGATCGCTACCACACGTCCGGAGACCTTGTTCGGTGATACTGCAGTGGCAGTCAATCCGGATGACGAGCGCTATCAGGATATTATTGGAAAGACATTAAAGCTTCCAATGACGGACCGTGAGATTCCGGTAATTGCAGACTCTTATGTAGACAAGGAGTTCGGAACCGGTTGCGTAAAGATCACACCGGCACACGACCCGAACGATTTCGAAGTTGGAAAGCGTCATAACTTAGAGGAAATCGTTGTAATCAATGATGATGCTACAATGAACGAGAAGGCCGGTAAATATGCAGGTATGGACCGTTATGAGTGTCGTAAAGCATTAGTGGATGATCTCGAAAAAGAAGGTCTTCTTGTAAAAGTCGTACCACATTCTCATAATGTAGGTGTACACGACAGATGTCACACAACTGTTGAGCCAATGATTAAGCAGCAGTGGTTCGTAAAGATGGATGAGATGATCAAACCGGCAGTTGAAGGTGTAAAGAACGGTGAGATCGAGCTTCTTCCAAAGCGTATGGACAAGACATACTTCAACTGGACCGATAATATCCGTGACTGGTGTATCAGCCGCCAGCTCTGGTGGGGACACCGTATTCCGGCATGGTATTGTGATGACTGTGGTGAGATGGTCGTATCCATCGAGAATCCGGGCAAGTGTCCAAAATGCGGATGCACACATATGACACAGGATCCGGATACACTCGATACATGGTTCTCATCCGCACTGTGGCCATTCTCTACCTTAGGCTGGCCGGAAAAGACGGAAGATCTGGATTACTTCTATCCGAACGACGTACTTGTAACCGGATATGACATCATTTTCTTCTGGGTTATCCGTATGATCTTCTCCGGATATGAGCAGATGGGCAAGGCACCATTCCACACCGTACTGTTCCATGGACTTGTCAGAGATTCCCAGGGACGTAAGATGAGTAAATCACTTGGAAATGGTATCGATCCACTTGAAGTTATTGACAAATACGGTGCAGATGCACTTCGTCTGACATTGATTACCGGTAATGCGCCAGGAAATGATATGCGTTTCTACTGGGAGCGTGTTGAGGCTTCCCGTAACTTTGCAAACAAAGTATGGAATGCTTCCCGTTTCATCATGATGAATCTGGATGGAATGGAGATTAAGGAGCCGGCATTGGATGAACTTCGTCCGGCAGATAAGTGGATTATTTCCAAAGTCAATACACTGGCAAAAGATGCAACCGAGAATATGGACAAGTTCGAGCTTGGTATCGCCGTACAGAAAGTATACGATTTCATCTGGGATGAGTTCTGTGACTGGTACATCGAGATCGCAAAAGTCCGCACTTACAAGAAGGACGAAAATCCACAGTCTGCAAACGCAGCACTCTGGACATTAAAGACTGTATTGACAGAGGCTTTGAAGCTTCTTCATCCATATATGCCATTCATCACAGAAGAAATTTTCTGTACATTACAGTCTGAGGAAGAGACAATTATGCTTTCCAAGTGGCCGGAATACAAGGATGAGTGGAACTTCCCGGCAGAGGAAGCTGCAATCGAGCACTGCAAGGATCTCGTAAAAGGCATCCGTAATGTCCGTACAGAGATGGATGTTCCACCTTCACGCAAGGCAAAACTGTTCATTACTTCTGAGGATGCAAATCTTCGCAATACGTTTGAAGAGAACAAAGAAGTATACGTAAATCTTGCTTCTGCAAGCGAGATTACAGTACAGGCAGACAAGAACGGAATCGGAGAGGATGCGGTATCCGTTGTGATCCCTGGTGCGGTTGTTTATCTTCCATTAGAAGATCTTGTAGACTTTGAAAAAGAAAAAGAACGTCTCAACAAGGAAAAGGATAAGCTGACAAAGGAACTTGCACGTTCTAAAAGAATGCTTTCCAATGAGAAATTCTTAAACAATGCAAAGCCTGAAAAAGTACAGGAAGAAAAAGACAAGCTTGCAAAATATGAGCAGATGATGGCTCAGGTTGAGCAGCGTCTTGCCCAGATGAAGTAGATTTGCGGAATTACGTCGCTTTTTGCGATATTTTTCTAAAAACTTTATAGAAATTTACTTGCATAAAAAAGTCACTATATTATAATGAAGAATGCCAACAGATGTCGCGATATCCTTCGTGGCATCTGTTACAAAGAATATAGTGTTGGCCTGGGCAAAAGGAGAACGAAAATGATAAATTTTGAGAAAGAATTGAAAAATTTCGAACCGAGTCTTGAAGTGGAAGAAGCAGAATCTGCTATATATAATCACGATTTAACAGATGTGACAGACATTATCACAGAAATTTTGCGTGATGTAAAAGAAAAGGAAAACAGATAAGCAGTGCAGACATAAGAGAGAGGTTCATATGATTTGTTATAGATGTGGAATGGAAGCTGGCAATGCGCGGCACTGTCCGTCCTGTGGGGCTGACTTAGAAGTGTTTCATCGAGTGATACGCATTTCCAATTCATATTACAACATAGGACTGGAACAGGCGAGTGTACGTAATTTATCGAGTGCGGTCATCAGCCTGAAGAACAGTCTTAAATTTAATAAGTACAACATTGATGCGAGAAATTTACTGGGATTGGTTTACTGTGAAATGGGTGAGACGGTTGCAGCGCTGAGCGAGTGGGTAATCAGCCGCAGCTATCAGCCGGAGAACAACATTGCAAACCGCTATCTGGATGAAATTCAGAAGAACCGGGGGCAGCTGGATGCGGTAAATCAGACTATTAAAAAATATAATCAAGCTTTACATTATTGCAAACAAGATAGCAGAGATCTTGCAATTATCCAACTGAAAAAAGTATTGTCTTTAAACCCGAAACTGGTCAAAGGACATCAGCTTCTTGCGCTGTTATACATTCAGGATGGCAAGTTGGAACTGGCTAAGAAGACGCTTCGTAATGCGGGAAAAATTGATACAAACAATACCACAACTTTGCGGTATTTAAAAGAAGTTAATACTAGATTAAAGGAAAGAAATCCTTCAAAGAAACCCAAAAACGATGATTTGATTTCTTATCAGAGTGGAAATGAGACCATTATCATGCCGAAGCGTTTCAAGGAGACTTCCATTGGTGCAACACTGGTATATATCGTAATTGGATTGTTGGTTGGTACCGCTGTGACAGCGTTTCTTGTCGTTCCGAATGTGCGCAGCCGTGCGATGGAAGATGCAAGGGCACAGGTGGCAGATGCAAGTGATACGATTTCTACTAAGGGACAGGAAATCAAAGATCTTGAAAATCAGATTTCAGATCTGCAGGACAAACTGGAGGAAGAGACAAATAATAATGAAAAGGTTGCAGATCAGATTAAATCTTACGAGCGATTGCTTAAGGCATATGTTTCCTATGCGGATAATGATGTGATTGCGACAGGTGAGACTTTAGAAAAAGTGGATACATCCTATTTGTCAAAGAGTTCGAAAACCATTTACGACGATTTAAATGAAAAAGTGCAGGGGCAGTATCTTGAAAAACTGTATCAGGAAGGCTACAGATATTATCAGAGAGGCAACTATAAGGATGCAATCAAGGATCTGAAGAAGGTTGTCAAGAAACAGGAAGATTTCCGGGATGGCTCCGCTGCATATTATCTGGCACAGTCATATCGAAAGAATAACAATCTTGAGACAGCAAAGCAGTATTATCAGTACGTGGTAGATAATTATCCGGGAACGGAACGTGCGAGAACTTCGCAGAATTATGTGGATGCACAGGAGTAAACAAACTATAATAAAATAATGATTTAACAAAAGAGATGTCATGGCATAAGACTGTGAGGTCTCTTTTTTCTTTATAGTAAATTTTTGGGAGGAGGACAACTATGGAATTACAATATCAGATTACAAAAGAACAATTGATTGTACCAATGCCAAAAGAAGTTGATCACCATATCGCGAAAACAATCAGCAGGGAAATTGATTTTCTTATTGATTCCTGGCATGTGCGAAAACTGATTTTTGATTTTGCAGAGACGGATTTTATGGACAGCTCTGGAATTGGGGTTCTGATTGGGCGAAAAAAGACTATGGATATGCACAGGGGAGAAATCTGTGCAAGGAATCTTGGAGAGCGGGCGCAGAAAATATTTGACAAGTCAGGATTGGCACAAATTATCCTGGTAGAATCTGGAAGAGAGGAGAAACAGTGATGGCAGAGCAAAATCATATGCAGGTGATTTTTGACGCAAAATCAGTAAATGAGAGCCTGGCAAGAATGGTGGTAACTGCTTTTATGACAGATATGAATCCGACATTAGAGCAGGTGTCAGATGTAAAGACAGCGGTGTCAGAGGCGGTTACAAATGCAATTATTCATGGATATGAAAATAAGGAAGATTCGGTGGAATTATGCTGCGATAGAGATGGTCAGCAACTGATTGTAACAGTAGAGGATCATGGTGTTGGAATTGCGGATGTTGAACGGGCGAGAAATCCTTTTTATACGACAAAGCCGGAACTGGAGCGTTCTGGTATGGGATTTACTTTTATGGAAGCCTTCATGGACAAGGTGGAAGTGTGTTCACAGCTTGGCGTGGGAACGAAAGTAGTGATGTGGAAATACATAGAAAGGGACAGTGAAAAGTAAGGAGTATGCAAATGAGGAAAATTGGCGTAAAGCCATAGAGGAGGCACAAAAGGGAGACAGGAAAATCAGAGATGTCCTTGTGTCAGAGAATATGGGACTTGTCTATATGGTGGCAAAACGATTTCAGGGAAGAGGTGTGGAGGAAGAGGAATTAACGCAGATTGGTGCAATTGGATTGATTAAAGCGATTGATAAATTTGATCCCAAACTTCCATATACATTTTCTACTTATGCGGTTCCAATGATTATGGGCGAAATCCGGCGTTTTTTGCGGGATGATAACATGATTCATATAAGCCGTCAGGTGAAGGAAAACGCAAGAAAGATTGCAATTGTCAAAGAAAAAATGAAAAAGACGGAAAATAAAGATCCGACACTTGAGGAATTGCAAAGAGAAACAGGGCTATCTTATGAAGATCTTGTGGTAGCGATGGAATCTTCGGTTGGCGTAGAGTCGATTTCAAAGCCTGTTGCAGGGGAGGACAGTGCGGGAGCATTGACGATTGCGGATCAGCTGGAGGATAAGAAACCTTTTGAAGGCCCTATTTTGAACCGGATTGCGTTACAACAGGTGATGGATGAGCTTGATGAAGGGGAAGTACGTCTGATTTCTCTGCGCTATATGCAAAATCATACACAGGCAGAGGTTGCACAGATCCTTGGGACAAATCAGGTTGCGGTTTCCCGTCAGGAACGGCATATTTTGGGAAAGTTAAGAAAAAAACTTGCATAAAATGTGTTGCATGAAATAAAATGCAAACTTTACTATTTAAAATTATTCAATATTTGGTATAATAAAAACAGGTTAGGTATAACAAACAAAAGAGGAGAAAAAGATTGGGAGAAAAATTAAATAAGGCTATATTGCCGGATAAATACGACAATTATGTGTTTGATCTCTATGGAACACTGGTTGATATTCATACAGATGAAGAACCAAAGGAGATATGGGACAAGCTTGCTTTGTTTTATGGGTATTACGGGGCATGCTATTCTGCGGAAGAATTAAAAAAACGCTACGAAACGCTTGTGAAAGGCAAAGAAGCAGATTTGAAGGTATCGCTGGAGAATGATCCTCATTATGCACATGAATCATCACCGGAGATTGAGATTACAGACGTATTTCAATCATTATTTATGGAAAAGGGTGTAGAGGCAGACAACACACTGGCAATACACGCAGGACAGTTTTTCCGGGTGCTGGCGACCGAATATATTCGTGTATATCCGGGAACGATAGAAATGTTGCAAAATTTAAAGAAAAAAGGCAAGAATGTTTATCTGCTTTCGAACGCACAGCGCATTTTTACAGCATATGAGATGCAGGTAATTCAAATTGCAAAGTATTTTGATGATATTTTTATTTCATCCGATTTTCAGACAAAGAAGCCGGACATCCGTTTCTTTGAGGCGTTGAAAAACAAACATGGGCTAAAGCCGAAACAGACATTATTTATTGGTAACGACAGCCGCTGTGACATTGACGGGGCAAAACAGGTGGAATTTGATACTTTTTATGTCAATTCCAATATATCACCGAAAGACGATAAAGCAGAAAATGCGGATTACATTGTGGATAATTTCACGGAATGGCTGAGAAAATAATAGACAGGTAATGCAAAGGAGGATATTGAATGAGTAAAGTGAATCAGGGAAAAGTGGCAATCGTAGGATGTGGTTTTGTGGGTTCCGCATCGGCATTTGCACTGATGCAGAGTGGATTATTTACGGAGATGGTACTGATCGATGCCAATCATGACAAGGCAGAGGGAGAAGCGGATGATATCGCGCATGGAATTCCGTTTGGACGCCCGATGAAAATTTATGCCGGAAGTTATGATGATGTGGCAGATGCGGCAATTATTGTCATTACTGCAGGTGCAAACCAGAAACCGGATGAAACACGTCTGGATCTTGTACACAAGAATATTTCGATTTTTCAGTCGATTATTCCGGAAATCACAAAGAGAGATTTCGGTGGAATTCTGCTGATTGTTGCTAATCCGGTAGATATTCTTACTTATACGGCATTAAAGTTGTCCGGATATCCGGAAAATCGTGTTATCGGTTCCGGTACAGTGCTTGACAGTGCACGATTAAAATATCATCTGGGAGAACATCTTGGCGTGGACAGTCGAAGCGTACATGCATTTATCATCGGAGAGCATGGAGACAGCGAGATTGCAGCATGGAGCAGTGCGAATGTGTCGGGTATTCCGTTGGATAAATTCTGCGAGATGCGTGGACATTACAATCATGTGCAGGCAACAGAACGTATTGCGGAGGAGGTAAAACACAGTGCCTATGAGATTATATCAAAGAAAGGCGCAACCTATTATGGAATTGCAATGTCCGTAAAACGTATCTGTGAGGCGATTATACGTGATGAAAAGTCAATCCTTCCGATTTCAACCATGATGCATGGCGAGTATGGAATTTCGGATGTTGTTTTGTCAATGCCATGTATTGTTGGTCGTGATGGATATGAAACAAAAGTACCGATTGATCTGGATCAGGATGAAGTTACAAACTTACATGAGTCGGCAAATACCTTAAGAAGTGTCATCGAAGATTCTTTCAAAAATGACGACAAAAAGGCAGAATAAAGAAACACTTAAATTATAGTAACGTATAAGAAACTACAAAAAGAATAACAAAAGCAGAAACTATAAGAGTAAAACAAGAATTAAAATCTGACATATACAGCGAAAATAAAAAAAGGACAGATGGATAGCATGACACAAGAAAATGGAGACATCGTTTAGATGTCTCTTTTTTCTTGCGCATAAACGGGTACATAATAAACAAACAAAGAAACGAGTTTCGTAACATTTCGGGCGTGTATACAGGATACAAACAAGAAATTAACATAATGTTTTAGATGGATAAAATGAGTGTAAAACCGTCATTTTTGCATAAAAAATGGTGAACATATACAAAAATGAATGGTATACATGCAATTAACAGATAATATCTGAAATTAATACGCAAAAAACAAAAATTAAATGAGAATTATTGAGAAAAAAAGTATAACAAAAATTATATATAATAAAAGACAAGAAAACACAGAACAGGAATACATGCAAAAAAGTAATGAAAAACAGAGGGGAAAAGGAACTACATTATGGTTAAATTAAATAATTAAGACGATATGAGTATTTACTTTAGCATGATAATGTGCTAATATACAAAAACATGATTACGATAATTAATGATAGTGTCAAGTATTTTATGAAAACTTGACATGTAGCGTCAGCCCATTTGCTGAAAGCAAATTATGCATGGGCTGATGTTCAGTGAAAGGAGAACATCTTATGAAGAGAAAAATTGCAGCAATTTTAGTATGTTGTCTTGCATTTGGAATGACGGCATGTGGCGGCACAAAAGGTGGAAATGCTGATAATGATTCTAAGGTATATGCCGTAGAAGCAGGATCTGCAGGAGAGGCTGCTGCAAAGGAGAAAGGTTTCAAATACAATTCCGTATCTTCACAGGCAGATGCCCTGATGGAAGTTGCTTCCGGTACATCGGATGCAGCAATCATTGATCTGTTGATGGCAGGCGCAATGATCGGTGAGGGAACCAGTTATCCGAATATGGTACATACGGAGGAACTTACAACTGAGAAGTATGGTGTTGGATGTAGAAAAGGTTCTGACTTAGCTTCTTATATTAATGAAGTTTTTGCTGAGACCTATGCTGATGGATCCATGCAGGAGATTGCAAAGAAGTACGGCGTACAGGAATCACTGATCGAGCAGAAGGATGCAAAGTATGAAGCATCGGATGACAGTGATGTAGAATATATTAAGAAGAAAGGCACTCTGATTGTAGGCATTACAGATTTCGAGCCGATGGATTACAAAGATGGAGATAAGTGGATCGGATTTGATGCAGATATGGCCAGAGTAGTTGGTAAAAAATTAGGTGTCGATGTACAGTTTGTAGAGATTGACTGGGATACAAAAACCATGGAGCTTGAGTCAAAGAATATTGACATGGTTTGGAATGGTATGACACTCACAGATGAAGTTACTTCTTCTATGGAATGCACAAACGCATACTGCAACAATGCACAGGTTGTTGTTGTACCTGAGAACTAAGGAGAACAAAGGATGTTTTGGACAGTTACACAGTCACTTTTAGGTGGTCTTTGGACCACCTTTGAAATTTTTATACTTACTTTGATTTTTGCACTTCCGCTCGGACTCATACTTGCTTTTGGTTCTATGAGCAAGTTCAAACCGCTGCGTTATCTTGTACAGCTTCTGGTATGGGTGATTCGTGGAACCCCGTTGATGCTGCAGCTGATCATTATTTTTTATGGTCCGGGACTTTGGCTTTCGCATAATATCTGGAGTGGAAATGAAGCGGGACGTATTACCGCAACCGTTGTAGCTTTTGCTATCAACTATGCATGTTATTTTTCTGTTATCTTCCGTGGTGGAATCGAAGGTGTGCCGGCAGGACAGCGTGAGGCCGGAGAGGTACTTGGCATGACAAAAAGCCAGATTTTCTTCAAAATCACATTGCTTCAGATGATCAAGCGAATCGTTCCACCGATGTCGAACGAGATCATTACACTGGTAAAGGATACTTCCCTTGCAAGAATTATTGCGGCATATGAGCTTACGTTTGCAGGTTTCTCTTTCATGAAATCCGCAGGTCTGACATGGCCACTGTTTTACACCGGTGTATTTTATCTGTTTTTCGTCGGTGTTCTTACATTATTATTTAATTACATTGAGCGCAAACTCGATTATTTCAAGTAGGGGGAAGATGATATGGCAATTTTAGAGGTAAATCATATCGAAAAACATTTTGGAAAGACAAAAGTGTTAAAAGATGTCAGCTTCTCGATGGAAGAGGGAAGCGCAATTGCGATTATCGGTTCCTCGGGATCGGGAAAGACAACACTTTTGCGTTGCCTGAATTTCCTGGAAAAACCAAATAAGGGAACAATCAAGGTTCGCGATGAGATTTTATTTGATGCAGATAATGCAGCGACCGACAAAGATGCAGATCTGCGCAAAAAGCGCCTGCATTTTGGAATGGTGTTTCAGTCGTTCAATTTGTTCCCACAGTATACAGCGTTACAAAATGTGACATTGGCAGAGAGACTTCTCGCACAGGAACAGCCGGATTTCAAACAGAACAAGAAAGAAATTCTGGCAAAGATTGATGAACATGGTAAGCAATTGCTGGATCGCATGGGATTGACAGAACGTATGGATCATTATCCGCACCAGTTATCCGGTGGACAGCAGCAGCGTGTAGCAATTGCCCGTGCACTTGCACTGCAACCTGACATCCTGTGTTTTGATGAGCCGACTTCTGCATTGGATCCGGAGCTTACCGGTGAGGTGCTGAAGGTAATCCGCAGTCTGGCTGACCAGAAGACAACGATGATTATTGTTACGCATGAGATGGCGTTTGCAAGAGATGTTGCAGATCACGTTATTTTTATGGATGGTGGAGTTATTGTTGAACAGGGAGATCCACATCAGGTGATCGAGCATCCAAAGGAGGAGCGGACCAAGCAGTTCCTCAGCAGATATGCACAGGGATAAATGAAACTGATTTACAAAAAGGACGAGACAAGTTGTTTTGTCCTTTTTTGTTTATAAATATTTTAGAAAAATTGTTAGCACTCTCTATTGACGAGTGCTAATTTGCGTGCTATAACATATTCGTAAACAAAGAAGATCATAATGTTTAATGGAATATAAAGGAGGGCGTGCTATGAACATTCAGAAATTTACACAGAAATCTATTGAAGCAATTAATGGTTGCGAAAAGCTTGCCTACGACTATGGAAATCAGGAGATCGAACAGGAACATCTGCTGGTATCATTGTTACAGCAGGAGGATGGACTGATTCCGAAGCTGATAGAAAAGATGGAAATAGATGTGCAGCATTTTACGGAAAATGCGCAGAACAAACTTGCTGCCAGAGTAAAAGTCTCTGGAGCGAGTGCAAATGTATATGTAGGAAAAGATTTAAATAATGTACTGATCCATGCGGAGGATGAGGCAAAGGCAATGGGAGACGAATATGTTTCCGTTGAGCATTTGTTTCTTACCTTATTAAAATATCCGAATGCAGCGATGAAATCCCTGATGAAAGAATATGGAATTACAAGAGACCGTTTTCTTCAGGCATTGTCCACAGTCAGAGGAAACCAGCGTGTGACATCGGATAATCCGGAAGCAACTTATGATACACTGGAAAAATACGGATATGATATGGTAGAGCGTGCAAGACAGCAGAAACTTGATCCGGTCATTGGCCGTGATGAAGAAATCCGTAATGTCGTGCGGATACTTTCCCGTAAGACTAAGAATAATCCAGTACTGATCGGTGAGCCTGGTGTAGGTAAGACTGCCGTTGTAGAGGGACTCGCACAGCGAATTGTCAAAGGAGATGTGCCGGAAGGCTTAAAAGACAAGAAACTGTTTGCGTTGGACATGGGCGCATTGGTAGCAGGTGCAAAGTACCGTGGCGAGTTTGAGGAGCGTCTGAAAGCAGTACTTGACGATGTAAAGAACTCCGACGGACAGATTATTCTATTTATCGATGAGCTGCATACCATTGTCGGTGCCGGTAAAACGGACGGTGCGATGGATGCCGGCCAGTTGTTAAAACCAATGCTTGCAAGAGGGGAATTGCATTGTGTAGGTGCAACCACTTTGAATGAGTACCGTGAGTATATTGAGAAAGATGCTGCATTGGAGCGTCGTTTCCAGCCGGTTATGGTCGATGAGCCGACCGTGGAGGATACCATTTCCATCCTTCGTGGACTGAAGGACCGTTATGAAGTGTTCCATGGTGTCAAGATTACGGATTCCGCACTGGTTACCGCGGCAGTACTTTCGAACCGTTACATTTCGGATCGTTTCCTGCCGGACAAAGCGATTGACCTCGTGGATGAAGCCTGTGCAATGATCAAGACGGAACTGGATTCCATGCCGGCGGAGCTGGATGAGCTGAACCGTAAAGTCATGCAGATGGAAATCGAGGAGACGGCTTTAAAGAAAGAAACCGATCGCCTGAGTCAGGAACGTCTTGCGGATTTGCAGAAAGAACTTGCAGAATTGCGGGATGAACTCAATACACGTAAAGCACAATGGAGCAGCGAAAAGAGTGCCGTTGACAATGTAAGTAAACTTCGTGAAAAAATAGAGAGTACCAAAAACGAGATTAAGACTGCACAGCAGAATTACGATTTGGAGAAAGCAGCAGAATTACAGTATGGCGTATTGCCACAGATGCAGCGGGAACTTGAAATTGAGGAAGATAAACTCAAAGACCGTGATTTATCACTGGTTCATGAGAATGTCACAGATGAGGAAATCGCAAAGATTATCTCACGCTGGACAGGAATTCCGGTTGCAAAATTAAGTGAGAGCGAGCGAAACAAGACATTACATCTCGACGAAGAACTGCACAAACGTGTTGTTGGACAGGATGATGGTGTCACAAAAGTTACCGAAGCAATCATTCGTTCAAAAGCCGGAATCAAAGACCCGACGAAACCAATCGGTTCCTTCCTTTTCCTTGGACCTACCGGTGTCGGAAAAACAGAACTTGCCAAAGCACTTGCAGCAAGTCTGTTCGATGATGAATCCAATATGGTGCGACTTGATATGAGTGAGTATATGGAGAAATATTCCGTGTCACGTCTGATCGGAGCACCTCCAGGATATGTCGGATATGATGAGGGAGGTCAGCTGACAGAGGCAGTTCGAAGAAAACCGTATTCCGTTGTTTTGTTCGATGAGGTGGAAAAGGCCCATCCGGATGTCTTTAACGTATTGTTACAGGTATTGGATGATGGACGTATTACCGATTCACAGGGACGTACGGTAGACTTCAAGAACACCATTATTATCATGACCAGCAACCTTGGTTCACAGTATCTGCTTGATGGCATTGATGCGGATGGCAACATTTCTCCGCAGGCGGAAAGTGAAGTTATGGAGGAATTGCAGGGGCATTTCCGTCCGGAGTTCTTGAACCGTCTGGATGAAATTATCATGTTCAAGCCGTTGTCAAAGAATAACATTGGAAATATTATCAAACTGATGATGGATGACCTGAACAAACGTCTTGCAGACCGTGACATTCATGTCGCATTGACACCAAATGCGCAGGATTATATCGTAGAACATGGCTATGACCCGGTATATGGTGCACGGCCACTGAAACGTTTCCTGCAGAAACATGTAGAGACGTTGTCTGCGAAACTGATTCTTGAGGATAAAGTACAGCAGGGTGATACCATTCAGATTGATGCGACAGACGGACAGTTGACTGCCACAGTCGCACAATAATCAGGCAATTTATGGAAATATTTTCATGAATATGCGCTAAAAAAGTATTTATGGCTTGTAAAGTGCCGGAAAATCATGTATTCTAGGATAGATGAAATGAATTTTTCGGCACTTTTTCTGTCATATTTAAATGTATTTTGCGGATTGAATCGAGAATAAAAGATAAAAAATGCAAGATGCAGCGATAAATTATTCAAAAGCTGCTTATTGAACATATACAGCAGCAGAAAAACAGTGGGGATTGGAATGGATTTATTTGAGTATATGAGAGAACAGAACATGGAGTCGGAATCACCCCTGGCCTCGCGTATGCGGCCGACCAGCCTTGAAGAAGTAGTTGGACAGCAGCATATTGTGGGCAAAGATAAGCTTTTGTACCGCGCAATTAAGGCGGATAAACTCAGTTCCATTATTTTTTACGGACCGCCTGGAACCGGCAAGACAACACTTGCCAAAGTGATTGCAAACACGACGAGCGCTGAGTTTATGCAGATTAATGCCACATCATCCGGAAAGAAAGATATGGAGGAAGTGGTTGCTGCGGCAAAGAACAATCAGGGAATGTATGGAAAGAAGACCATCCTTTTTATCGATGAGATTCATCGGTTTAACAAGGGACAGCAGGATTATCTGCTTCCATTTGTGGAAGATGGAACCATTATACTGATTGGAGCAACGACAGAGAATCCTTATTTTGAGGTGAACGGAGCTCTGCTTTCACGTTCTGTTATTTTTGAATTAAAGAAATTATCAAAAGAGGACATCAAAACGCTTCTTCTTCGGGCTGTTAACGACAAGGAGAAGGGGATGGGCGCATATAACGCTTCCATTGATGAGGATGCTTTGGAATTTCTTGCAGATGTGTCCAACGGAGATGCGCGGGCTGCGCTGACTGCCATTGAACTTGGCGTGCTGACAACGGACCGAAGCGAGGATGGAAAAATACATATTACGATTGATGTTGCCAGCGAGTGCATACAAAAACGAGTGATTTCTTATGATAAAACAGGAGACAATCATTATGATACGGTTTCGGCTTTTATCAAAAGTATGCGAGGGTCAGATCCGGATGCGGCAGTGTACTATCTCGCACGAATGCTTTATGCGGGCGAAGATGTAAAATTCATTGCAAGGCGCATCATGATTCTTGCATCGGAGGATATCGGCAACGCAGATCCGATGGCGTTAAATGTTGCGGTATCTGCCGCACAGGCAGTGGAACGCATTGGTATGCCGGAAGCACAGATTATTTTGTCTCAGGCAGTTACTTATATGGCCAGTGCACCGAAAAGCAATGCGGCAGTCAATGCAATCAGCAAAGCGATGGAAGTGGTTAAAACGACCAAGACACCGCCGGTACCGACACATTTGCAGGATGCACATTATAAATCAGCTGGCAAGCTTGGGCATGGCATTGGTTACAAATATGCACATAATTACAAGAACCATTATGTGCAGCAGCAGTATCTGCCGGATGGACTGACGGATCAGGTATTTTATGAGCCGTCGGACAATGGATATGAGGCAGAAATCAAGAAATATTTTGAAAAAATACATGAGGATCCGGAATCGTGATCTTTGTGTTTCCATAATTTAGAAAACAGTTAAGAACATTTATTAAGGAGGAACTTACAATGACATCGTATCAGGAGATGAGCAAGGAACAATTATTGCAGGAAAAGACAGCGTTAGAGGCCGAGTATGCAAAAATCAAAGAGATGGGACTTTCCCTCGATATGTCAAGAGGAAAGCCTGCAGCAGAGCAGTTAGACCTGTCTATGGGCATTTTAGATACCGTAGATGCAAAATCTGTGGTAAAGAGTGAGAATGGAACAGATTTAAGAAACTATGGTGTACTCGATGGAATTCCGGAAGTAAAAAAACTCATCGGTGATATGGTAGGGGCAAAGCCTGAGAACGTTATTGTATATGGTAACTCCAGCCTGAATATTATGTACGATCAGATTGCACGTGCAGAAATTTTCGGTATCTGTGGCAACACGCCATGGTGCAAACTTGACAAAGTAAAATTCCTTTGTCCGGTACCGGGATATGACAGACATTTTGCTATCACAGAAGAATTTGGCATTGAGATGATCAATATTCCAATGACAGAAGACGGTCCGGATATGGACATGGTGGAGCAGTATGTAAACAATGATGCTGCTGTAAAGGGAATCTGGTGTGTTCCAAAGTATTCCAACCCACAGGGTGTAGTTTATTCCGATGAGACCGTGCGCCGTTTTGCAAACTTAAAGCCTGCAGCAGCGGATTTCCGTATTTTCTGGGATAATGCATATGTAGTGCATCATTTATATGAAGACAATCAGGCACAGATTTTAAATATTCTTGATGAGTGTGAAAAGGCAGGCAATCCGGATATTGTATTCCAGTTCTGCTCCACAAGTAAAGTAAGTTTCCCGGGTGCAGGTATCGCAGCAATTTCTGCTTCTGCAGCAAATATTGCAGACATTAAGAAAAGGCTTACCATCCAGACAATCGGACATGACAAGATCAATCAGCTGCGTCATGTGAAGTTTTTCAAAGACCAGAAGGGTGTTCAGGAGCATATGATGAAACAGGCTGCTATCATCCGTCCGAAATTTGAGATGGTAGAAGAAATGTTTACAGAAGAGATCGCATCCAGAGGCATCGGTACATGGATGCATCCGTTGGGCGGATACTTTATCTCCTTCGAGGCATTAGAGGGATGCGCAAAGAAGATCGTTGAGAAATGCAAGGAAGCCGGCGTTGTACTGACCGGTGCAGGATCTCCATATCCATATAAAAAAGATCCAAAGGATTCCGTTATCCGTATTGCACCGACATATCCTTCCATGGATGAATTGAAAGAAGCAGTAAAGGTGTTTACTGTTGTTGTACGTCTGGTAAGCGTTGATAAATTATTAGAAACAAAATAATTGGTACTTTTTTCTCTTTTCTCTTTACGAAAACTGGTACTTTTGGTATAATTTCACTAATGGATGTGTTTATAACACAAAATGAGAATACGAAAGTAAAACACTTATAAAAGTGGCAGGAGGTACATATGGGAGTTTTCGGTAAAAAGGCAAAAGAAGCGGAAGCAGAAAAAAAGGAGCAGGAAGAAATGAACGAACTGCTCCAGTCAGTTCTTGAAAATGCACGGAATCTCGCAGGTTCTATCAATAAGGTAGGAGAGAAACTTCATTCAGCAACAGACAGTTCTGTAGCAATTTCATCTGTAATGCAGCAGTTTTCTGCTACGATTCAGGAGATTACTTCCAATATTATGGAAGTTGCCAACGTGATGACAGACATGGAACAGTCTTTTCAGAAAATGAACGAAGAGGCACAGGAAGGTGCAGATTATGCACAGAACAGTAATACATCTGCCTATGAGATCATGAAGAAGTCTGAGGAAGAGAAGAAAGAAGTTGAGGCGCGCGCAGATGAAGTGGAGCGTGCACTTGGCGAAAAGATTGAACAGTCAAAGGAAGCAGAAAAGATCATGGCTCTGACTGCTGACATCATGGAGATTGCAGATCAGACAAATTTACTTGCACTGAATGCTTCCATTGAGGCAGCACGTGCAGGAGAGGCCGGTAAAGGATTTGCGGTTGTTGCAGATGAGATTACAAAACTTGCAGCAAGTTCTGGTGCGACTGCAAGTCAGATTAAAGAGATTTCCAACACCGTTATTACGGCAGTCAGTGATCTGGCAAACGAGGCAAACAATGTGGTAAGTTTCATGAAGGAACGTACGATTGGAAGTTATACAGAACTTGTAGCCGTTGGACGTAAATATCAGGACGATTCTAAGATCATGTTTGATAAAATGCAGGATTTTGCACATGTGTCCCAGGAACTTCTTGACCAGGTAAAAGAGTCCAATCAGTCTGTAGAGGCAATCAACAATGCCGCTCAGGAGTCTGTGAAGGGAATTTCCGATCTGACAGATAATGTTGCTAATATTTCGGAACATATGTCTGAGATTCAGGAAAACAATGATAATAATGATCATTTCGCAAATGATCTCATTGGAAAAATTCAGACAAAATTGAATCAGATTCAGACAACACAGCAGCAGTAAGAAAAAAATGTATGCGGGGGAGATAGCTCCTCCGCTTTTTTACTTTGTTTTTTGCTAAAAAGTATTTACAAATCAAAAAAATCATGTATTATTAATAATATCTTTTTTCATTCGATGGGCTATGTACACATAGGCCTGTTTCTTTATGTCTGCAACAAGTCAGTTGCAGCGTTTCCAGAGTAAGGAGAAAACAGAATATGAAAGAAATTTTTCAGGAGTATGGTGGAATTCTGATTACGGTTGTTGCGATATTAGCGGTTATTGTCGTTATCACGGCAGTTATCGGTAAGGATGAAAATGGCGCAATCGGACAGGCGTTTATGCAGATTATCAACAATTTTGTTGCGCAGGCGAATGCAAACACAGGGGTACAGTAAATGACAGAACTTGGAAAAGAATATTTTGGACCACTGTGGAAATATGTTGCCGATGAAAAAATTACGGATGTCGATTACAACGGCAGGGAAATATGGCTGACAAATACGGAAAACATGCGGTATCGCGCGAATCCGGAGTACATAAAAGAGTTTATTACAGACAATTTTATTGAGCAGTTTACCCAGCGGATTGCCAATGTCGTCAGCCGGCAGTTCAACAAGCAGAATCCGCAACTTGAAGCGGAGACAAGCGAACTGCGGGTGACCATTGTTCATGAATCGGTGGCCCGTTCCGGCAGGACGATAAGTATCCGCAAAACACCGCCAATCATTCGCCTTACAGAAGAAAAGGCAGTACAAGAGAATTTTTGTGAAGAAAAAATTTTAGCGTTGCTCATCAATTGTGTCAAGAATCGCTGCAATATGATTTTTTGCGGAATGCCGGGAATCGGCAAGACAGAGTGTATCAAATTTTTTTCGCAGTATATTCCGCAGAATGACCGTGTGATCACAATCGAAGACACAATGGAAATCCGTTATTCGGCAACCAATCCGGGAAAGGATTGTGTAGAGATGCGTGTGCAGGCGGAAAGGTTTGATTATGCGGATGCCATCAAGTCGAGTCTCCGGTTGAATCCTCGCTGGATCATGCTTTCGGAGGCTCGTTCGAAGGAAGTAAAATATTTGTTAGAAAGCTGGTCGACGGGTGTCTGTGGAATGACAACGTTACATACGGACGATGTGCGCAACATACCGGATCGGATTCTTAATATGCTTGAGAATCGCGTAGATGCGGATCGACTGGAAAATACCTGTTATCAGGCGATGGATGTCGGAGTATTGATCCGAAAACGCATGAATGAACAGCAACAGGTGTATCGGTATATTGATCAGGTATGCTTTTTCTTAAGAGAGGGATGCGAGAACAAAATCGTGATGATTGTGGAGGATGGAAAACTTGTGTTAGAACAGCTGCCGGAGGTGTTGCAGGCACAGTTTGCTAAAGATGCGATTATAGATCCGTTTTCCTATGAGAAATCAGACTGCCGGAAAGAGGCAGGCGATGATTGAATTATTGGTAATTGCCGGATTGTACACACTGCGTCTGTTGCTCAAAATGCAGTGGATGACAACGGTTATATTCGGATTATACATGCTGGTACGTGTGCGTATTTACCGTAAACGTTTTCGACAGATTAAGGAACAGAAACTTCGCTTTGAAGAAGCCTGTGAGTATATGGACACCTTTTTGTATGCATTTGTCAAAGAAGGAAAAGTGGAACGGGCATTGACGGATGCGCATCAGGTACTGGGGAATGGTCCCATGCGGGAGGCAGTCGAGGAAGGACTCGACCATCTGTATATGGTGTACGATGACAGCCAGACGGATATTATGCGAGGTGCTTTAGGAAGAATCGACAGAGAGTATCCCTGTGAGCGTATCCGGACGATGCACGATTTCGCTGTGCATGTGGAAAGTTACGGAGGAGCGATCGATACTTCTGTGGATTTGCTTTTGAGGGACAAAAGCCGCTGGGAAAAGCGCATACACATTACGATGAAAGAACGGCAGAAGATGTTTATGGATGTTGTATTATCGATTGTAGCATCACTTCTGATTTGTGCAATGATTTTGTATTTGCCGGTTGGAAGTGTGGATATCGGCGGGAATATGGCATCTCAGGTACTTACGTTTATTGTGCTGCTGCTTGACGATTGGATTTTTGCTCAGGCACAGAAATATCTTATGGTGGACTGGTTGCAGCTTGATGGCGTAAGACAGGAGACTAATCGGCAGAAAGTGGAACGATATTATCTTTATGATGCAAAAAAGGAACGGAAGCTTTCTGTGGTTATGGCCGGTATCTGTGGAATACTGACCGCCTGGGCTTTGTATGCCGGACAGCAGGTGTGGGCAGCGGCAGGGATGTTTCTGACTCTTTTTATGGTAAATCAGCATCGCATAGGGAGAAGGCTGGCAACGAAGAAACTCATAAAAAATATCAAAAGTGCTTTTCCGGTATGGCTGATGGATATTGTTTTATTATTACAGAGTGAAAACGTACAGATGGCGCTTGTAAAATCGCAGGAGCATGCACCGCTGGTATTGGAACGGGATTTGGAAATTTTAAATGACCGTTTGCAGATTGCACCGGAATCGCCGGAACCATATCATGCTTTTATGCAGGAATTTCAGATCCCGGAAGTTCATTCTGCAATGAGCATGCTCTATGCCCTTTCTATGGGCAATAGCGATCGCGCAGACCAGCAGGTGGGAGAATTGATCACAAGGAATCTTTCCATGCAGGATGCGGTGGAAACGGAGCGGCTGCACAATCGCAACAGTGGATTGTATCTGCTGTTTCTTGCACCGGTAGTTACCGCTTCTCTTAAACTTCTTGTGGATATGGCATTATTTATGTTGACGTTTCTGCAGTCTTCCGGGATAGGATGAGGAAAAATGCAGACGAGCTGTGGAGGAAAAATGTGGGACAGATAATGAAATTGTATACTGCGCTTTTTTTGATGCTTATTATGGCGGTATCTGCAATGGGAATCGTAACAGCGCAGGTCAGATTGATTCAGGTACAGAATCTGCATAAGTCTATTGTAGCGGAAGTGAAAGGAAGCAATTGTGACAGGACAGTGATAGAGTCCTGCTTTGATAGGGCACAAAATACAGAGTGCAGTCTGATAATTACTTTCTATAAGAAAAAAGGAAAAATCGAAAAATACGCGGATGCACAAAGGCTGCCGGAAAAAATAGCAGAGGTAGAAATCGTAAAAATCGAAATGGAGATGCCAGTGCGCTTTCCTGTATTTGAAATATATAGAAAAGAGAAAATCGTAAGTTATGTCATGATGGAAATTTAAAGCGTATGCTATTGACATAGAAAAGAAAGGAATTTATGTATGGGAGAAATCATTGAAGAATATGGGGGAAGTCTTGGAATTCTGATCATGGGATGCGGAATTTTGAAAATTTTTCAGCAGGCTTTATGTATATTAGGGAGGATGGCATGAGAGAAGTTTGCAAAGAATATGGAAATGTCCTGATTGCAATGACGGGAACTTTTCTGTTTCTGGCTGTAGCAGAAACGTTTATACTTGGGAAAAACGGTGTCATAGCGCTTTTAATACGGACTTATATGGGAGGATAAAATGAAAGAAATAATGGCACAGTATGGAAGCGTACTGATTGCTACAGTAGTGTGTATAGGTGTTCTTGGATTGTTGTGTCAGGTTCCGTTTGCGGAAAGAAAGGGCCTTTTTTCTGGAGTTGGTGTATATATAGAAAAACAGATGGATCATGCAGAAAAAGAAAATTTAGTGTTTGACAGTTATTGGAGAAAAAAATGAAAAACATACTACTGGGAATAATAGGAAGTCTTATTTTGCTGAATACCACATGTATCTGTCTGGAACTGTTGAAGTACAGTGCCTGCGTTAATGAACGGGAGCAGGCACTGTCACAACAGCTGTTAGAATATACGGAGGGACATTGGAGCATAAAACAGCCAGTGCTCTAGGAATGAGTACTGGCTGTTTCTTTTGTTTCGTCTGATTCCGGAAGTCTTACATAAACACGTTCAATACGGTTTTTATCCATACGATCAATGCGCAGGAGCACATTTTCGTCTGTAATTACGATTTCATTTTTTTCCGGAAGATGATCCAGAAGTTCCAGGCAATAACCGCCCATTGTGTCGTAATCATCGGAAGTAAAGTGAACACCTAAGGCATCACTGACATCTTCGAGATTGGCAGAACCTAATACATAGTATTCCCGTTCGTTGATTGCTACGATGTCGTCTTCCTCATCCGCATCATACTCGTCGCGGATCTCACCGACAATTTCCTCTAACAGATCTTCTAAGGTAATCAGTCCGGCAGTCACACCGTACTCATCCAGAACGATAGCAAGAGAAATAGAGGATTTGCGCATTTCCAAAAACAAATCTGCAGTGTTCTTATGTTCATATGTAAAATATGGTTCACGAAGCATGTTGCGTACAGAAAAATCTTCGGTATCATTTTGCAGAAGAAAATCTTTCATATTGATGATTCCGATTACATTGTCCGTAGAATCCTCGTAGACAGGAATACGCGTAAACATATCCTCGCGAAATACGTCGAGTACTTCCTGATAGGTTGCGTCCACCTGAACAAATGTCATATCAATACGTGGAACCATGACCTCTTTGGCCTCGGCATCGCCAAAATCGAACAGATTATGAATCATATCACGTTCTTCATTTTCGATGACACCAGTCTCCTGACTGACATCTACAATGGTGCGAAGCTCTTCCTCGGTCATCTGTGCATTTGCATCGTTTGGATTGATGCGAAGCAGAAACAAAAGACCTAAGGACAGTTTATTGACTACAAAAATGACAGGGGTCAGAATTTTCATCAGAAAACCGATAGCTCCGGCAATATGCAGTGCCAGTTGGTTGGCTTTGATTGTTGCCATCGTCTTTGGTGTGACTTCACCGAAAATTAAAATCAAAAGCGTCAGAATACCGGTTGCAATACCGGCACCGAAACTTCCGAAATACTTGATTGCAAGTGAAGTTGCAAGCGAAGAAGCCGAAAGATTGACAATATTATTTCCAATCAGAATTGCGGAGAGCATCTTTCCGGAATCGTCCGTAACGCGCAGAACCCTGTCTGCCCGTTTATCTCCGGATTCAGCCAGGGTACGCATACGTATTTTGTTAACCGTTGTTAAAGCGGTCTCTGCCGAAGAAAAGAAGGCAGAGAGCATTAAAAGTACAACTAAAAATATTAATTGTGGTATATCACTGGGGCCCAATAAAATTCACCTCATATATTTTCTATAAATTTCTACAGAATCAATTTAGTTATCATCGGAACTGTAGTTTGGAGCTTCTTTCGTGATGTGAATATCGTGTGGATGACTCTCACGAAGAGATGCTGCTGTAATCTTAACAAACTTTCCGTTCTCTTTCAAGGTCTCGATGTCAGCACATCCGCAGTACCCCATACCGGAGCGGATACCGCCGATCAGCTGGAATACAGTATCTTCAAGTGTTCCCTTGTAAGCAACACGTCCTTCGACACCTTCTGGAACCAGCTTCTTTGCACCTTCCTGGAAGTAACGGTCCTTGCTTCCGTTTTCCATGGCTGCAATAGATCCCATACCACGGTATACTTTGTATTTTCTTCCCTGGAATAACTCGAATGTACCAGGTGCTTCGTCACAACCTGCGAACATAGATCCCATCATACATACATTTGCACCGGCAGCTAATGCCTTTGTCATATCACCGGAGTATTTGATACCACCGTCTGCGATGACAGGGATGCCGTATTCTTTGGCAACAGCATAGCAGTCCATGATTGCAGAAATCTGTGGAACACCGATACCTGCAACGATACGTGTCGTACAGATAGAACCAGGTCCGATACCGACTTTGACAGCGTCAGCACCAGCCTCGATGAGTGCTTTTGCAGCAGCACCGGTAGCGATGTTTCCCGCGATAACCTGCAAATTCGGATATTTTGCTTTGATTTTTTTGACTGCCTCAAGGATATTCTTGGAATGTCCGTGCGCAGAGTCTACAACGATTACGTCAACATGTGCATTAACCAGTGCGTCGACACGTTCCATCATATTGCCTGTGATACCAACACCGGCACCGCAGAGAAGACGTCCCTGCTCATCTTTTGCTGACTGTGGATATTTGATCTGTTTCTCAATATCTTTGATTGTGATCAGTCCCTTGAGGTTGAAATCTTTATCAACGATCGGAAGCTTTTCTTTTCTTGCTTTTGCAAGGATTTTTTTAGCCTCTTCAAGAGTAATTCCTTCCGGAGCTGTGATCAGATTCTCAGAAGTCATGGACTCACTGATCTTTTTGCTGAAGTCTGTCTCGAATTTTAAATCACGGTTGGTGATAATTCCGACAAGACGGCCGTCCTTTGTGATCGGGACACCGGAAATACGGAATTTTGCCATCAGATTGTCAGCATCTGCAAGTGTATGATCCGGGGATAAGAAAAACGGGTCTGTAATAACACCGTTCTCAGAACGCTTTACCTTATCGACCTCGTCCGCCTGTGCTTCAATTGACATATTTTTGTGGATAATACCGATACCACCCTGTCTTGCCATTGCAATTGCCATCTTGGATTCTGTGACAGTATCCATTGCTGCACTCATCATAGGAATGTTTAAGACAATCTTCTTGGTAAGATGTGTCTTTAAATTGATCATATTTGGTGTAACCTCAGAATACTGAGGTACCAGAAGAACGTCATCAAATGTAATTCCTTCGCCGATAATAGTACCCATTTCCTAATTTCCTCGCTTTCTTCTTTTATGTAATTATAATTGTATTAACATTAGCAAAATAACGAAATGGTGTCAAGGGATGCAAAGTGCATTATTTCTTATAAAATAGCGGTCGTTTTCTTATAAATAAAAATAGGAAAATCTTTCATTCACAAATCCAAAAATATGTGTTATCATTTTAATTATATATGGATATTTTTTAATGCAGGGCAAGGGAGCCACACTTAGGACTTTCTATGCCCTTTTTAAAAATGTATCAAGTTTGCGAAGAAAACTTGATATGTAGCGTCAGCCCCCGCCGAAGGCGACTTTAAATGGGCTGATGTTCAAAATGTATCAAGTTTGCGGAGAAAACTTGATATGTAGCAGAAGGAGAAAATAATGGAGTTTCGACCATGTATTGACATTCACAATGGAAAAGTCAAACAGATTGTTGGCAGTTCCTTAAAAGACCAGGGCGATTTCGCAACAGAAAATTTTGTTTCTGAGCAGGATGCTGCATTTTATGCAAGACTCTATCAGAGTCAGAACATCCGGGGGGGACACATTATTTTGCTGAATCCGAAGCAGAGCGAATTTTATGAAGCAACAAAGGCACAGGCGATAAAAGCACTTGGTGCATATCCGGGGGGGCTTCAGATAGGCGGCGGAATCAATGCGGAAAATGCCCCGGAATTTATTGAAGCAGGCGCACAGGCAGTCATTGTTACTTCCTACGTATTTAAAGACGGCTGTGTCAATTATGAAAATTTAGACAAAATAAAGAAAGCCGTTGGTAAGGAGCATCTGGTTTTGGATCTTTCTTGCCGTTACCGCAGTGAGCCGGGGAAGGACAGCGGATATTATATTGTAACTGACCGCTGGCAGAAATATACCGATGAGATGGTGACGCCGGAGCTTTTAGATGAATTATCCGGATATTGTGTGGAATTTTTAGTGCATGCAGTAGATGTGGAAGGAAAAGCAAATGGAATCGAGAAGCCTCTGGCAAAACTTCTGGGTGACTGGGGTAAAATTCCGATTACATATGCTGGCGGAGTACACAGCTTTGAAGATCTAAAGGAACTGGCAGACCTTGGAAGTAACCATCTGAATGTTACAATAGGAAGTGCGTTGGATATTTTCGGGGGCACGATGCCGTATCAGAAAGTATTGCAGGAAATTTCAGATTTAAATAAAAAACTGTAATTTATATAAGGTTCAGTGAAAGGAGAACAATCATGAGCAATTATACAAAGGAAGATATCTTCCGTATGGTAGAGGAAGAGGATGTCGAGTTTATCCGTCTTCAGTTTACGGATATTTTTGGTACTTTAAAGAATGTAGCAATCACATCCAGTCAGCTGGAAAAAGCGCTGGATAATAAGTGCATGTTTGATGGATCTTCAATCGAGGGATTTGTACGCATCGAGGAATCGGATATGTATCTGTATCCGGATCTGGATACATTTACGATTTTCCCGTGGAGACCGCAGCAGGGAAAAGTCGCAAGAATTATCTGCGATGTCTACTGCGCAGATGGCACACCGTTTGAAGGAGATCCGCGTTACATATTAAAGAAGCAGATCGCGAAAGCTGCTGAGATGGGATACACATTCAATGTCGGACCGGAGTGTGAGTTTTTCCTGTTCCATCAGGATGAGAACGGACAGCCGACGACGATCACACATGAAAAAGCAGGCTATTTTGATCTTGGTCCGGTAGACTTAGGAGAAAATGCCAGACGTGACATGGTATTAACGCTCGAAGATATGGGATTTGAAATCGAGGCCTCCCATCACGAAGTGGCACCGGCACAGCATGAAATCGATTTTAAGTATGATGAGGCTATGGTGACAGCGGACAACATTATGACCTTTAAACTTGCAGTAAAGACTATCGCAAAGCGCCATGGATTGTTTGCAAGTTTTATGCCAAAGCCAAAATTCGGAATCAATGGTTCCGGTATGCACATTAATATGTCATTATCCAAAGACGGTCACAATATTTTTGATGATGCGCAGGGTGAATTGAGATTGAGCAAAGAGGCATATTATTTCATCGGTGGAATCATGAAACATATGAAAGGGGTCACAGCAATCATGAATCCTCTTGTAAATTCTTACAAGAGACTCGTTCCGGGGTATGAGGCACCTTGTTATATCGCATGGTCTGCGACGAACCGCAGCCCGCTCATTCGTATTCCGGCAAGCCGTGGCGAAGGAACCCGTGTGGAACTCAGAAGCCCGGATCCGGCAGCAAATCCATATCTTGCACTTGCGGTATGTCTTGCAGCGGGATTAGATGGCATCGAAAACAAAATCGAGCCACCGGCAGAAGTACCGGAGAATGTATACGAGCTCAGTGACGAGGAGAAAGAAAGCCGTGGTATCGAGTCGATTCCGGCAGATCTGCATGCTGCACTCAAAGAGTTAAAGAAAGATACCTTTGTTCAGGAAGTGTTGGGCAAACATATTACAGGTAAGTATCTCGAAGCAAAAGAAGAGGAGTGGATGCAGTACCGGACACAGGTTACCGCATGGGAAATCGAAGAATATCTGTATAAGATATAAAAAGATTTTATTCTAAAGATACGGGTGATCGACACAGTGAGTAATATAGTAATTGCATTTCCAAAGCAGGAAGTGGCACAGAATGTAAAAAAAATATTGTCACAAAGCGGATACAGTGTGCAGGCAGTTTGCACGACCGGGGCGCAGGCGCTGAACAGTATTAATAATTTAGAGAGTGGTATTTTGATCTGTGGTTGTCGCTTTATTGATATGATGTATACGGAGATTTACGAGTATCTTCCGCCGGAATTCCAGATGCTTCTGATTGCGTCGGCAAGTTCCATCCAGGAGCGTGAAATCAGTAACGTTGTCAGTCTGGTATTGCCGATGAAAGTGCATGAATTGTTGCAGACGGTGGAGATGATGGAGGGAGAAATCCGCCGCAGACGTAAACGCATGCGGCAGCGTCCGAAGGTACGCTCCGGGGAGGATCAGAAAGTCATCCAGAAAGCCAAGGAGCTTCTGATGGAACGAAACGGATTTTCGGAGGAAGAAGCACACCGCTATATCCAGAAACGAAGTATGGATAACGGAACGGAGCTTGTGGAAGTATCCCAGATGATATTAAGCCTGATGCAGGAGGGGTAGATTACGGATCAAGTAGGGCATAAGGCATCCTCCCTAAAGGATCCCTCTTTATGACAAGTGTCAAAGCACTTTACAGCATCGGGCGAAAATGCTAAACTTAATCAACAGAGTGAGTAAAAATTAAAGGAAAGACGATAGAAAGAGAGGAACAAAAATGTTTCATATTAATGAAAATTATCAGAAGCTGCCAGGCAGCTATCTGTTCAGTACCATCGGAAAGAAGGTAAATGCATATCAGGAGGCAAATCCGGACAAAGAAATCATCCGTCTTGGTATCGGTGACGTTACACAGCCGATCGCACCGGCAATTATCGAGGCTATGCACAAAGCAGTTGATGAGATGGGACATGCAGAGACATTCCATGGTTATGCACCGGATCTTGGATACGCATTTTTAAGAAAAGCAATCGTAGACAATGATTACAAAGCAAAGGGATGTGATATCTCTGAGGATGAAATTTTCGTATCCGACGGAGCAAAGAGTGATTCCGCAAATATTCAGGAGATTTTTGCACAGAATAACCGTATCGCAGTATGCGATCCTGTTTATCCGGTATATGTAGATTCCAATGTTATGGCAGGAAGAACAGGTACTTATGATAAGGCAACAGAGACATGGAGCGATGTAATTTATATGCCATGTACTGCTGCAAACAATTTTGTGCCGGAATTTCCAAAGGAGACACCGGACATCATTTACTTATGTCTTCCAAACAACCCGACCGGAACAACCCTTACAAAGGATCAGTTACAGGAATGGGTAGATTACGCAAACAAGAATGGTGCAGTCATCATTTATGATGCCGCATACGAGGCATACATCAGCGAAGATAATATCGCACATACCATCTACGAGTGTAAAGGTGCAAAAACCTGTGCAATTGAGCTGAGAAGTTTCTCAAAGAATGCCGGATTTACAGGTGTCCGTCTTGGATTTACTGTAGTTCCAAAGGAGCTTAAGTGTGGCGATGTGTCTTTAAATGCAATGTGGGCAAGACGTCACGGAACCAAGTTCAACGGTGCCCCATACATCGTACAGCGTGCCGGCGAGGCTGTATATTCCGATGCCGGAAAAGCACAGCTGAAGGAGCAGGTTGCATATTACATGAAGAATGCAAAGACCATCAAGGAAGGTCTTAAGGATGCCGGATATACGGTATTCGGTGGCGTGAATGCACCATACATCTGGTTAAAAACACCGGATAAGATGACTTCCTGGGAGTTCTTTGATTATCTCTTAGAGAAAGCCAACGTTGTAGGTACACCGGGATCCGGATTCGGACCAAGCGGTGAAGGATACTTCAGACTGACTGCATTCGGTAATTATGAGAATACGGTTAAGGCTTTGGATAGAATCAAGGCATTATAATTTGTTTCATTTGCTATAAACAAATCAGGTACAGTAGCCGATACTAATAATAGAAACGTAGTCAAAGGCCCGGAAACAAAAGGATTTGATCCGGCGTATATGTTCAAGGAGGATATGAGTATGAGTATGAGTGTGAATGTGACAGGTTTGGCAAGTGCACAGGCAGAGGTTTATGCATCTTATAAGACAGACACTTCTGCAAAGACAGAATCTGCTTCCAAGAAAAACGCTTCTGCGAAGGCAGATACAGCCAGCAAGACCGAAGAGAAGAACGAAAGCGGTGTCGTTTATGATAAGTCGGACAAATCTTCGGATACAGGCAAGGCAACTTATTCTGTCAACAAAATGAGCGCAGAAGATCGTGCCGCTCTGGTAAAACAGCTGAAAGCAGATCAGGAGTCCAGACAGCAGCAGCTGACCAACATCGTAAAGCAGATGATGGGACAGCAGGCAACAACGTTTGCAACTTCCGATGACAGTATGTGGAAGTTCCTTGCAAAAGGAAATTATACGGTAGATGCCCAGACAAAGGCACAGGCCCAGAAAGATATTTCGGAAGACGGATATTACGGTGTGAAGCAGACATCTGAGCGTTTATTCGACTTCGCCAGCGCATTAGCAGGTGACGATGTAGAAAAAATGAAAAAGATGCAGGCTGCTATGCAGAAGGGCTTCCAGCAGGCAACAGGTGCCTGGGGACAGAAGTTGCCAGATATTTGCCAGAAGACATTAGATGCGGCAAACAAGAAATTCGAGGAGTATTACAAATCGAAACAGACAAGCACGACAGATAAGACAGATGCTACAAACAGCACAGAGGCATAAACAAAAATCCCGGTTTGAAAAAGCCGGGATTTTTTTCTAAAAAGGAGACAGCATGAAATATAATTTTGATAAGCCGACAAACCGGAGAGGAACCGGATCATTAAAATGGGACGTGCCGGAGAATGAGCTGCCTATGTGGGTAGCAGACATGGATTTTGAAACGGTGCCGGAGGTGGTCGAAGCTTTAAAAAAACGTGTGGAACATGGAATCTTTGGCTATTCGATCATGCCGGATACATGGAGCCAGTCCTATGTGAACTGGTGGGACAAACGGCATCATATCACGTTGAATCCGGACAAACTCATTTTTACGACAGGTGTGGTTCCGGCAATCTCCAGTGCGGTGCGTAAGCTTACGACACCTGCGGAAAATGTGCTGGTGCAGACACCAACTTACAATATTTTCTTTAACTCGATCCGAAACAATGGAAGAAATATTGTGGAGAATCATCTGCTTTATGACGGCAGGGAATATCACATTGACTGGGAAACATTAGAACGTCAGCTCGCAGATCCACAGACATCCCTTTTGATACTTTGTAACCCGCATAATCCGATTGGAAAAATCTGGGACAAGGAAACACTGGCACGTATCGGAGCTTTGTGTGCAGAGAATGACGTGACGGTATTTTCGGATGAGATTCACTGTGATATAACTGCACCGGGAAAAGAGTATGTGCCATTTGCGTCGGTAAATGAACAGTGCAGACAGATCAGTGTGACTGCGATCGCACCGACAAAAACTTTTAATCTCGCAGGCATTCAGTCTGCGGCAGTTTATGCAGAAAACAAGGCATTGCATCATAAAATGTGGCGACGACTCAACACGGATGAGGTGGCAGAACCGAATGCGTTTGCCATGTGTGCCACGATTGCTGCTTTTACCTGCGGGGCAGACTGGCTGGATGAACTTAGGGTTTATATTGAAGAGAATAAAAAATATGTTACCGACTTTATCGCCAGAGAGATTCCGCAGATGAAAGTTGTTCCTTCCGAAGCAACGTATCTGATGTGGCTGGATTGTCAGGCTTACACAAAAGATTCGAATAAGCTGTATGCGTTTATCCGCAAAGAGAGTGGACTGTATCTGGCGTCCGGCAGGGAGTACGGAACGAACGGGGATGGATTCCTTCGCCTGAATGTAGCCACGACAAGAAAAAATGTGGAGGATGGTATGGAACGTCTGAAGCAGAGCATGAAGGCATGGGAACAAAAGTTAATGAAATCTTAATGGGTTTGACAATTGGAAATTAATACGAAAACCGCTACAATGTATTCATGATTAATCATAAATACGAGGTGGCGGTTTTATTATGTATAATATTTTAGTTTGTGACGATGAAAAAGATATTGTTTCGGCTCTTTCCATTTATTTAAAGAGCGACGGTTATCAGGTATATAAGGCATATAACGGAAAAGAAGCATTGGAGCTTGTGCAAAAAGGGGACATTCATCTGGTGCTCATGGATATCATGATGCCGGAGATGGACGGTATCGAGACCATGGTGAAAATCCGGGAAATTTCCAATGTTCCGGTGATTCTGCTGACAGCCAAAAGTGAGGATACCGACAAGGTGCTTGGGCTGACGGTCGGTGCAGATGATTACATTACCAAACCATTTAATCCGGTGGAATTACAGGCGAGAGTTAAATCCCAGCTGCGCCGGTATATGCAGCTTGGCAGTGCACAGCCGGTAAACACAAAACTTGTGGCCGGTGGCATTGAGATGGATGATCGTGCAAAAGAAGTGACATTGGATGGAGAACCGGTGAATCTGACGAGAACCGAGTACGATATCTTAAAACTTCTGATGGAGCATAAAGGCGAGGTCTTTTCTCCGAATCAGATTTATGAAGAAGTGTGGAATGACAGTCCTTATGGGATTGAGAACACCGTTGCAGTACATATCCGACATCTTCGTGAAAAATTAGAGTACAATCCGGCAGAGCCAAGATATTTAAAAGTAGTATGGGGCCGGGGATATAAGATGGAGGAAACAGAATGAAAAACTGGAAAGAACTCAAAAAGCAGTTCTGGGCGAAATTGATTGCGATGCTGCTTGCAATCGTCAGTGGCTTTGTATTTGTAGTGACAGCCGCGGCGACTGTGCTTTACGGAACTGTATCAGAGTTGCAGGCCAACCAGAACACGGTGGAAAAAGACATTGATATACAACTTTTGGAAAATTATGCAACGCATTTGTTCGCCGAAGGCGTAACTGGTTCTGACGGACTCGAAGAGGCAGAGTTTGACGGACTCGATGGTGGACATATTGCTTATACGGTTGTGAAAAAGCAGGATGGTGAAAAAGATATCGTTCTCTACACCAATGATGCTTCGGTGGACGCAGATTCGTGCATGGTACATCGCGAATTTGATACGAATACAAGATATGCGCTCAGTGGTCAGGAAGATTCGTTTCTTGGTATGCTGCTGGGATCTTATAATATATATGATGATTCTTCCTGGCAGATGGCAAGTCTGGACCATATTGTTTATAATCAGGAAGATAGTCTGTTCTATGCAGATGCAGACGGAGATTACTTCCTTATGACGTCTTTTGACCATGTGATCAATGGACGAAAGAATGGTGTCGATACAGACATTTCGAGTGAAATTACGGATGGAACCTATGGAATCGATGGGGTGGAAAGTGTTTCGTATGAATACAAAGATGTTTCCGGTGCGCCGGGGTATTATGCGGATGGAGATGGAAAGAAATTAGAGCAGGAGGAAATATCTTCCTGGAACATGAAAAATGATCTGCTGCGTTTTGACAGTGGATTTGCCAGCAAGGATGAGGACTATGCACAGAAAAATGGCTTTTTGACCGTGCAGACAAAGAAATCACTTCCAAAGGACAAAATCAATATTGCAGGAGCGTATTCCATTGGCAGTGATCTGAATTTTGAATACGACGAATACAGCCTGAATAATGTGAAAACGACCAGTTACGATATTTATATGACGGCAAAAGATACGTCATCTACCAGGACACTTTTAAAGAATGGACTTGTCGATTACTTCGGACAGGGAAAGAAGCTGGCTGCATTTATCTGCAACTTTCGCCATACAAGCGGCTGGTGGGCAGCAGGCAGTGCACTGCTTTGTCTTCTTTGTTTTGTGTTCCTGATGAGTGCGGCAGGACGAAGACCTAAGGACGATGAAGTCCACATGCGCTGGATTGACCGGGTTCCGTTTGGAATTATTACCGGCGGCTGCTGTGCGCTTGTAACCTGTGGTGTGCTGTGTATTTTCGGAATGATCGGATATGCATTTGACCGATATATTACAATTTCACTTGCATTGGGGCTTGGCACATTATTTGCGGCGGCCTGCGAGTTCCTTGTGATTGGATATTTTATGAGCATCGCCGTGCGTGTAAAAACACAGAATTTCTGGAGATATACGATCTTACATTACCTGATTGCACCATTCCGTTGGGCAGGGGATGCTGCTGACAAAAAGCAGCCGACCATGAAAAAGGTGACCGTGCTGTTTGCGGTAGGATCATTGATTGAACTGTGGCTGCTTGCTATGATGGCAGACGGTGATGTCGTGATGCTGTGCATCATAATAAAGCTGGTGGAATATTTGGTCCTTCGTTATTATGTTTCCGCAATGCTTTGCATACGCGCCGGTGGCATGCGCATCGCAAACGGGGATTACAGTCAGCCAATCAACACGGAACATATGCCGCGCGGATTCCGGGAACATGCGGAAAATATCAATCATGTCGGCGAGGGCATTTCCAAAGCGGTAGATGCACGTATGAAGAGTGAGCATTTTAAGACGGAACTGATCACGAATGTATCGCATGATATTAAGACACCGCTGACATCCATTATCAATTATGTCAATCTCATGAAAAAGGAAAAAGTCGACAATGAGACCGTGCAGGAATATATTGCCGTGTTAGACCGTCAGTCAGCCCGCCTGAAAAAGCTGATCGAAGATCTGATGGAGGCTTCGAAAGCTTCTACCGGAAATATTAAGGTGGAACTTGAGGCGATGGACGCAACGGTCATGCTGACACAGGTGGTCGGTGAGTTTGAGGAACGCGCAAAGAAAAATCAGCTGGATATCGTCGTGGACAGTCCGGAGCCACCGGTAAAGATCATGGCGGACGGAAGACATTTGTGGCGCGTCATTGATAATCTGATGAGCAACATCTGCAAATACGCAATGCCTGGAACACGGGTATATATTTCACTCGAGAAATTCAATGGAATGGTCATCATGACATTCCGCAATATTTCCAGGAGTCAGTTAAATATCAGCAGCGAAGAACTGATGGAGCGTTTTGTCCGGGGAGACAGTTCGAGAAATACCGAGGGAAGCGGACTTGGACTTTCCATTGCGCAGAGCCTGACGGGGCTGATGAACGGAAACTTTGCGATTCAGATCGATGGTGATCTGTTTAAGGCAATCTTAAGTTTTGAGGAGGTTTTCTAAGCGATAAACTTATTGAATGATATATATGCTTGTGCTATAATGAATCCCGAATGCAATATTTGAGTATATTCGGAGGAAAAATTCGTGAAAATAATAATTGCCGGTGATGGAAAGGTCGGCTTGTCACTGACACAGAAGCTTTCTGCGGAGGGACACGACCTGACTTTGATCGACTCGAAACAGAAGGTTCTCGATTCAAGCGTTGAGCGTTATGATGTAATGGGGGTACAGGGTAACTGTGCCTCCATGCGCGTGTTAGAGAGTGCAGATGTCCGCAAAGCGGATCTGCTGATTGCGGCTACAAGTGCAGATGAGATCAATCTTCTCTGCTGTATGACGGCCCATGGATTAAACCAGAGGATTCATACGATTGCAAGAATCCGTAATCCGGAATATGGAAAGCAGATTTTTACCATGCGTGATGTGTATTCGCTGTCACTTATGGTCAATCCGGAGAAGCAGGCAGCCAGAGAAATAGAGCGTCTTCTTCGTTATCCGGGCTTTTTGCAGCGTGAGACTTTTGCAAAAAGCCGTGTGGAAATCGTCGAACTTCGTGTGCCGAAGGGAAGTAAATTATGTGATGTTCCCCTTATGAATCTGCAGAGCATTGTGAAATGCAAAGTCCTTGTATGTGCGGTCAGCCGTGACGGTGTTGTGGAGATTCCGGGAGGTCACTTTATTTTGCGTGAGGGAGATCATCTGTTTATTACCGCGACCAGTGATGTCCTGACGAAACTGTTGCGCAATCTTGGAATTATCACCCACAAAGCAAAGCGTGTCATTCTCTGTGGTGGTGGCCGTATCGGTTACTATCTTGCAGAACATCTTGCAAGAGATGGCGTGGCAGTACAGCTGATCGAGCAGGATGAAGAGCGTTGTGTGGAGCTTTCGGACAAACTGCCACAGGGCGTCTGTGTCATCCATGGAGATGCCAGCAGTCAGTTCCTGTTAGAGAGCGAGGGAATTCATGACTGTGATGCGGTAGTGACGATGACCGGACTGGATGAGATGAATATGATCATCTCTTTGTATGCACAGACATGTGGGGTTCCGCAGGTGATTACCAAGGTCGGACATATGGAGAACAGCAGCATTCATGACAGTCTGGGACTAGGCAGTGTCATCTGTCCGAAGGAACTGTGCTGTAATAATATTGTACAGTATGTGCGTGCTATGCAGAATACGACAGGTGCAGCACTGACACTTCACAATATTGCGGAGGGACAGGCGGAAGCACTGGAATTTGTTGTAGATGCAAATACCCGTTATATTGGAGAACCACTGCGTAATGTCAGGATTCGTCCGAACATTCTGATCGCATGCATCAGCCATGGAAGTAAGACGGAGATTCCGAATGGTGATTCGGTTTATGAAGAGGGGAATTCCATGATTATTGTTGCAAAAGGAGATATGACACTTTTGCGGTTAAACGATATTTTTGAGTGAGGACATTATGAATTATAAAATGATGGGAAAATTCATTTCCCAGATTCTTTTTGTGGAGGCAGCATTTATGCTGCCTGCCTTGTTACTGAGTATAGTTTATGGAGAGCAATCCGCAGTCCGCGGATTTATAGGTGCGATTATTATCACATTGATCGTAGCAGCAATTATGTATGTACTCTGCAGAAATGCGGTAAAGCGTTTTTATGCACGGGAAGGACTCGTATGTGTGGGAATGAGCTGGATTGCGTTAAGTATTATGGGATGCCTGCCGTTTTTTATTTCGCGGGAAATCCCGGATTTTCTGGATGCGCTGTTTGAAATCGTATCCGGATTTACGACAACGGGATCATCTATTTTAACGGATGTGGAAGCTTTGTCTCATGGACTTTTATATTGGAGAAGTTTCAGTCACTGGTTAGGCGGTATGGGTGTGCTTGTATTTTTACTTGCTGTTGTTCCGAGAGATCGTGGAGGAAGCGGATTTACGTTGCATATTCTCCGCGCAGAAAGCCCGGGACCAAATGTTGGAAAACTGGTTCCGAAGATGCATACGACTGCGCGCATTTTATATGTGATCTATGTGTTGCTTACAATCATTAATATTGTTTTTCTGTTATTCGGTGGAATGCCTGTATTTGAGGCTGTATGTACAGCGATGGGTACGGCAGGTACCGGTGGATTCGGTATCAAAAATGACAGTATGGCAAGTTACAGCCCGTATATTCAGAATGTCTGTACGGTCTTTATGTTATTGTTTGGTGTGAATTTCAGTTGTTATTATCTGCTTTTGGTCCGCCATTTTAAGACCGTGTTCAAAGATCAGGAACTTCGCATGTATATTGCAATCGTATTAGGTTCCATTGTTTTGATCACATGGAATCTTCACGGATTTTATTCAACACTTGGTGAGACCGTGCGGCATGCGGCTTTCCAGGTTGCAACCGTTATCACAACAACAGGATTTGCGACGACGGACTTTGATCTGTGGCCGAGCTTTTCAAAAGGTATCCTGCTGGCGCTGATGTTTCTAGGCGCCTGCGCGGGAAGTACCGGCGGTGGATTGAAGATTGGCCGTACGCTGTTGCTTTTGAAGAATCTGCGCAGAAACACACGACGCATTTTGAATCCGAAGCGGGTGGAAGTTGTGCGTGTCAACGGACAGAGAGTCAGCGAATCTGTTTTGGAGAACACAAACACGTATCTGATCGCATATGTTGTAATCGTCCTTGGAAGTTTCCTGTTGATTTCCATTGATAACTTGTCGATGATGACGAATTTTTCCGCAGTTGTTGCGTGCTTTAATAATATCGGACCGGGATTTGATGCGGTGGGACCGACCTGTAATTTTTCGGTATTCTCCGGATTTTCCAAGGTGGTGTTGATCTTTGATATGCTGGCAGGCCGATTGGAAATCTTCCCGATTCTGATTCTGGCAAGCAAGAGTACCTGGAGTAGAAAATAATAATTGGGGTGAATGATATGGCAGGTAAAGTATATCTGGTTGGAGCAGGTCCGGGAGATCCCGGACTTGTTACCGTAAAAGGACTTGAACTGATTCAAAAAGCAGACTGTATTGTATATGACCGGCTCTCGGCACCGGAGCTACTTTCCTACGCAAAAGAGGACTGTGAGTTTATTTATGTAGGAAAAGCAGATCGGCATCACACGCTTTTGCAGGAAGAAATCAATGAACTTCTGGTCACGAAGGCAAAGGAATATGCCTGCGTGGTCCGTTTAAAAGGCGGAGATGTCTATGTATTCGGAAGAGGCGGCGAGGAAGGGGCTTATCTTCGGGATCACGGCATTAAATTTGGTGTGGTTCCGGGCATCAGTTCGGCAATCGCGGGGGCTGCCTATGCAGGAATTCCTGTGACACATCGTGGGCTTGCAACTTCTTTCCGGGTGATTACCGCACACAACCGGCTGGATCAGACGACAGATATGGATTTTGCCTCCATGCTGGATGAGAAGGAGACACTGATTTTTTTGATGGGCTTAAGCAAAGTCGGTGAGATTGCAGAAGGTCTCATACAGGCAGGTCGTTCCCCGATGACTCCGGCAGCAGTGATTTCGCATGCGACGACAAGCGAACAGCGAACCTGTGTCGGCATTTTACAGGATATTGAAAGACGCGTTGCGGATGCGGTACTCACTTCACCGGCGATGATCGTCATCGGTGATGTGGTACGTCTGCGCGAACAGCTGCAGTTTTTTGAAAATCAGCTGCTTTGGGGAAAACGTTATCTCGTTCCGAAAATCGGAAGAAAACCATCTCGTCTTGCAGCATTGTTGCGTGCGCAGGGCGCTTTCGTGCAGGAAGTGACCGTTGGTGAGATCGCAGGAATTCATGCATTGTACGGAGCGGCGGAACTGGCAGACGTGGATATGTTTTTATTTACAAGCCAGAATGGCGTGGATTGCTTTATGGATAATGTATTTGCCTCGAAGCTGGATGTGCGTGCACTTGGAAATGCAAAGATTGCGGCAATCGGAAGCAAGACAGCGGAGCGTTTAAAGAACTATGGGCTGCGTGCAGATTTTGTGCCGGACCAGTATCATTCGGATGCACTTGTGCCACAATTGAAAGAATATATGCAATATACATTTGGCAATGACCCGTTTCATTCGGTATCAGTGTGGTATCCGACGGCGAAGAATGCGGATGATATCCTGATGGATGATCTTGTGGAAATCTGCCAGTGCGGCAGACTGAATGTATATGAGAATAAAGCATGTACATGGAATTTACAAGATGGATTTTCCGGTTATGACGGCATTCTCTTTACCTGCGCATCATCGGCAGAGCGTTTGTTTGGTGATGTATCGCGGCAGGAAATAAAAGAACTAGAAAAAAGTACCCGGCTTTATGCAATCGGACCAAAAAGCAGGGAAGCATTGGAAAAAGCAGGCGCTTCCTATGTCGTGGAGGCGTCGAAAAATACGTATGAGGGACTGTTTCATGCAGTATTGGAAGAAGGTGTCTTATGACCTATGCCAATATCATCGTAGATATTTCTCTTGATAAGCTGGATAAAACGTTTCAGTATGCGATTCCGCCAGAGTTGCAGGAGCAGATTCATCCGGGCGTACAGGTGGATATTCCGTTTGGAAAACGCACGTTGACCGGATATGTGGTGGAAGTGACGGAAGAACCGGAATTTGATGTGGATAAAATCCGTCCTCTCATAGGGATTCATGAAGGAAGTGTGCCGATGGAATCCCAGCTGATCGAGATGGCGGCATGGATTCGGAAAAACTATGGTTCAACAATGAATCAGGCATTGAAAACGGTTCTTCCAATCAAAAAACAGACCAGACATGTAGAGCATAAAACCGTAAAGCTGCTTCTCGATGAGACGCAGGCACAGCAGAAACTTGCCCTGTTTGAGAGTAAACATTATAAAGCGAAAGCCCGTCTGCTGCGGGAACTGATCGCACAAAAAGAAATTGATTATACTATGATCACACAGAAACTGAATGTGTCGGCAGCTACGATCCGCAATCTGCAGGAACAGCAGATTCTGCAGATTGAGACAACAACCTGTTACCGGAATCCGGTGCAGCATCTGACACAGGAAGGGTATCATCTGACGCTCAACGAAAATCAGAAACAGGTCGTGGATCAGATCACAGAGGATATGGACAGTGGACATCCGAAAACATATCTTTTGAAAGGTGTGACCGGAAGCGGCAAGACAGAAGTGTACATGGAACTGATTGCACATATTCTTGCAGCGGGCAGACAGGCAATTGTACTGATTCCGGAGATTGCACTGACCTATCAGACAGTGATGCGTTTTTACAACCGTTTCGGTGACCGTGTTTCGATTATGAATTCGCGCCTTTCCCAGGGAGAACGTTACGACCAGTATGAACGTGCAAAAGCCGGGGAGATCGACATTATGATCGGTCCCCGCTCGGCGCTTTTTACTCCGTTTGAAAGACTTGGACTGATCATCATTGACGAGGAACATGAAAATTCCTACAAAAGTGAGACATCGCCACGTTATCATGCCAGAGAAGTGGCAATCGAACGCGCCCGGATGAATCAAGCAACGGTCGTGCTTGGTTCCGCTACGCCGTCTATAGACAGTTATTACATGGCACAAACGGGCAGATACCAGCTGCTTGAAATGACACAGCGCGTAAAAAACCAGGCGCTTCCAACCTGTGAAGTGGTAGATTTACGACAGGAATTGCGGGATGGAAACCGTTCCATCTTAAGCAAACGATTGCAGGAACTTATGGAGGACCGTCTGGAAAAGAAGCAGCAGACGATGCTTTTTTTGAATCGAAGAGGTGTTTCCGGATTTATTTCATGCAGAGCTTGCGGATATGTGGTAAAATGTCCTCATTGCGATGTATCTTTAAGCCAGCATGCAGGTGGCAGAATGGTCTGTCATTATTGTGGATATGAAGAAAGACAGCCGAAGGTCTGTCCTTCCTGTGGAAGCAAATATCTCGGTGGATTTAAAGCGGGAACGCAGAAAATCGAGATGCTCGTAAAACAGAGATTTCCGCAGGCGCGGGTGCTGCGTATGGATTTTGATACGACCCGCACCAAAGATTCCTATGAGAAAATTCTGCAGGCGTTTGCCAGCCAGGAGGCAGATATTCTCATCGGAACACAGATGATTGTAAAAGGACACGATTTCCCAAATGTCACGCTTGTCGGTGTCCTTGCGGCAGATATGTCACTGCATGTGGCAGATTATCATGCGGCGGAGCGGACGTTTCAGCTTTTGACACAGGCGGTGGGACGTGCGGGACGAGGACAGCTGCCGGGGCAGGCGGTTATCCAGACTTATGACCCGGAGCATTTTGCCATTCAGACGGCAAAGGCGCAGGATTACGAGTCTTTTTATCAGCATGAGATTGTGTACCGCAAAATGATGCACTATCCGCCGATCTGGAATATGCTGCTGGTACACTGCATGGGGAAAAATGAGCAGATCACGCAGCAGACTGCGCAGCTTATGGCAGACAAATTACAGTCTGCGATCAAAAGAAGCAACAGACCGGTGCTCCTTGTCGGACCGGCCGATGCGACGATCGCAAAAGTAAATGATATATACCGCAAAGTTTTGTATATGAAAGCAGCGGACTACCAGACACTCGTGGCACTCAAGGATGCATTAGAGCAGTTTGGAAAGAAGACGAACGCGTTTTCAAACGTAACTATTCAATTTGATTTCAACCCGTCAAGTGGTTTTTAGGAGGTAAAAGATGGCACTTAGAACAATTCGCGTACAGGGAGATCCGATTCTGAACAAGGTATGCAGACCAATCACAGAGGTTACACCAAAGATCCGTACTTTAGCAGAGGACATGATCGAGACCATGTATGAGGCAAACGGTGTAGGACTTGCAGCACCGCAGGTTGGCATTTTAAAGAGAATCGTAGTCATTGATGTAGGAGACGGACAGGGACCATATGTGATGATCAATCCGGAAATTCTGGAATCTTCCGGAGAGCAGACCGGTGATGAAGGCTGCTTGAGTGTTCCGGGAAAAGCAGGTCAGGTGACACGGCCAAATTATGTAAAGACAAAATATTATGATCTGGATATGCAGGAGCATATTGTGGAAGGAACCGAGCTGTTTGCACGCTGTATGTGTCATGAATTTGAACACCTTGACGGACATCTTTATGTGGAAAGAGTCGAAGGTGAACTCCATGATGTTGTATATGAAGAAGAGGATGATGAATAATATATGAGAGTAGTATTTATGGGTACACCGGATTTTTCGGTGGGTGTATTAGAAGAAATCATTCGCGCAGGCCATGAAGTGGTTCTTGCAGTGACACAGCCGGATAAGCCGAAGGGAAGAGGCAATGCCATGCAGTTTCCACCGGTCAAGGAGTGCGCGCTTTCCCACGGAATTGAAGTGTTTCAGCCAAAGAAGATCCGTGAGGATGCGAATGTAGAATATCTCAAAAAATTTGATGCGGATATTTTTATTGTTGTGGCATTTGGACAGATCCTTACGAAAAATATTCTGGATATGCCAAAATATGGTTGTGTGAATGTTCATGCGTCACTTCTTCCGAAGTATCGTGGCGCGGCACCGATTCAGTGGGCCGTGATCAACGGAGATGCCATCACAGGTGTTACAACGATGCGTATGGATACCGGCATTGACACCGGTGATATGATCGCAAAACGCGAAGTGCGTATTGCGGAGGATGAGACAGGTGGAAGCCTGTTTGATAAATTGGCGGAAGTCGGGGCAAAATTATGTGTGGAGACCATGGACATGCTTGAGAAAGGCACTGCACAGTTCACTCCACAGAACAATGATGCGAGTACACATACTTCAAAGATCACAAAAGAACTTGGAAATATCGACTGGAAAAAGCCGGCGGTGGAAATCGAGCGTCTGATCCGTGGATTAAATCCGTGGCCGAGCGCGTATACGCACCTGGATGATAAAGCTTTCAAAATCTGGAAAGCAAAGGTAGTAGATGAAGCAAATGATTATGAACCGGGCTGCATTGTGAAAGCATCAAAAAATGAATTGATCGTACAGACCGGGGATGGACAACTGGCATTGCTTGAAGTGCAGCTTGCTGGAAAGAAACGCATGGATGCAGGTGCATTTATGCGCGGTTACACAGTGGAAGAGGGCACATTTTTTCGCCAGTAGGAAGGAGTAGCCATGTATTTATATTGGGATAGCACATACATTCTTGTCATTATCGGTGCAATCATCTGTATGATTGCGTCTGCAAAGGTAAAGACCACATTCAATAAATATTCGCAGTATCGCAGTATGTCAGGAATGACCGGTGCACAGGCAGCACAGCGCATTCTGAATGCGGCAGGAATTTATGATGTGGAGGTGCGCCATGTATCTGGCAGCCTGACCGATCATTATAATCCATCGAATAAAACATTGAATCTTTCGGATACGGTTTGCAATTCTACTTCGGTTGCAGCCGTCGGAGTTGCAGCACATGAGTGCGGACATGCGATTCAGCATGCGAGAGGATATGTGCCGCTTCGCCTTCGTTCTGCGTTTGTTCCAATTGCAAACTTTGGTTCTGCACTGGCATGGCCGGTGATTATCATTGGTGCGTTGATAAACAGCCGCTCTTCGATGATGATCATTAATCTGGGAATTTTATTATTCTCGTTTGCAGTAATCTTTCAGATCATTACTCTTCCGGTCGAGTTTGATGCATCCCGCAGAGCAATGATGATGCTGCGTGAGCAGGGAATTCTCGGCGAACAGGAACTTGGATATACAAGAAAAGTCCTGACTGCAGCGGCGCTGACTTATGTGGCAAGTGCAGCAGCGGCAATTTTACAGCTGCTTCGAATTATTTTACTTTTTGGAGGAAGAGACCGTGACTAATACCGTCAATACCAGAGCACTTGTCTTAGAAATGCTGATGGCCATCAACGAGGATGGACAATACAGTCATCTGGTGCTTCGAGATGTGCTTGACAAATATCAGTATCTGTCAAAGCAGGAACGCGCATTTCTGACAAGGCTGACCGAGGGAACGGTGGAAAAGCAGATCACATTAGATTATGTGATCGACCATTTTTCAAAGACAAAGGTGCGAAAGATGAAACCATTGATTCGCAACCTTATGCGGCTGAGTGTTTACCAGATCATGTATATGGACGGCGTACCGGATTCTGCCGTGTGTAATGAGGCGGTAAAACTGGCGAGAAAACGCGGATTTTCCGGTCTGTCAGGCTTCGTCAATGGCGTGCTTCGAAGCATTGCCAGAGAGTGGAAAACGGTCGGATTTCCAAATGCCAGTGTCTGCTATTCGGTTCCGGAATGGATTGTAAATACGTGGCAGAAAGATTATGGTAAGGAACGGACGACACAGATTCTGGAGGCGCTTTCCACAGAAGCAAAACTTACCGTTCGCACCAATTTACAAAAATGTACGCCACAGGAACTGAAAAAAAGACTGGAAGAGGAAGGCGTTACCGTAACGGAAGTGCCGGAAATTCCATATGCTTTTGTTTTGTCAGGGCTTGATTACCTGTCAGGACTTGAGAGCTTTCGGGATGGATGGTTCTATGTGCAGGATGTCAGCTCCATGATGGTAGCGGTCACCGCAGATCCAAAGCCGGGGAACTATGTGATCGATGTCTGTGCGGCGCCGGGTGGAAAAAGCACACATATGGCGGAACTGTTAGATGGCACAGGTATGGTAGAGGCCAGAGATCTGACCGAATATAAAGTCGGACTCATTGAGGAGAATATTATGCGTACCGGTCTGCATAATATAAAGGCAGTACAGATGGACGCCACGGTACTGGATGAGGCATCCATAGAAAAAGCAGATGTTCTTGTGTGTGATCTGCCTTGTTCCGGTCTGGGTGTCATGGGAAGAAAGACGGATATCCGTTACAAAATGACAGAGGAAAAAGCACACGAACTGGCACAATTACAGCAGAAAATCTTAGAAACAGTATGTGCCTATGTAAAGCCGGGCGGAACCATGGTATACAGTACATGCACGATTCATCGGGAGGAAAATGAAGAGAACGTGGAGACGTTTTTACAGAAACATACGGACTTTTCACTGGTATCCGAAAAACAGATGTATCCCGGCGAGGTGGGAAGTGATGGATTTTTCCTCGCAAAGATGGTAAGGAGCATGCATGGATAATAAGATTGATATTAAGTCCCTCAATTTGGAAGAACTGACAGGATTTATTGTGAAAAATGGCGAGAAGGCATTTCGTGCAAAACAGGTATATCAGTGGCTGCACGTAAAGCAAGTGGATACTTTTGATGAGATGACGAATCTTTCGAAAGCATTCCGGGAAAAATTAGAACAGTTATGTTACATAACAGATCTTCATCAGGAGGCAGTACAGATTTCAAAAATTGACGGAACAAGAAAGTATCTGTTTCTTTTGGAAGATGGCAATGTTATAGAGAGTGTGCTGATGCGTTACAAACATGGCAATTCGGTGTGCATCTCTTCGCAGGTGGGCTGTCGTATGGGCTGCCGTTTCTGTGCCTCGACCCTGGATGGACTGGTGCGAGGACTTAAGCCGTCGGAAATGTTAGACCAGATTTATAAGATTGGAAAGGACATTGGGGAACGGATTTCCAACGTTGTTGTAATGGGAACGGGTGAGCCGATGGATAACTTTGATAATCTTCTGAAATTTATTGAATTGCTCACAGATGAAAACGGGCTGAACATCAGCCAGAGAAACCTCACCGTATCTACTTGTGGTATCGTGCCGAGGATGCGGGAACTGGCGGACCGGCAGCTTGCAATCACACTGGCATTGTCACTGCACGCATCCAACCAGCAGAAACGTCTTGAACTTATGCCGGTTGCCAATAAATATGACATTCATGAGGTGATAGATGCCTGTCGCTATTATTTTGAAAAAACAGGGCGCAGGGTTACGTTTGAGTACAGTCTGGTGGGTGGTGTCAATGATACCGATGAGGATGCCAGGGAACTTTCACGGCTGATTCACGGCATGAATTGTCATGTAAATCTCATTCCGGTCAACCCGATCAAAGAACGCAATTATGTGCAGTCGAATGCGGCTGTGATCGCGGCCTTTAAAAATAAACTTGAAAAAAACGGAATAAATGTTACTATAAGAAGGGAAATGGGCAGGGATATTGATGGAGCCTGCGGACAGTTACGCAAGCGATATATCACTTCCAAAGAGGGATAGCATTTGATTTTACAGCAAGAAAGGATAAAGCGGATGAAGACGTATTCCATAACGGATACCGGCGCCTTGCGGGAAATGAATCAGGATTATTTTTTCGCATCGGATGACCCAGTTGGTAATCTGCCGAATTTGTATATTGTGGCAGATGGTATGGGTGGCCATAAGGCTGGCGACTATGCGTCGCGGTACACTACGCAGCGTGTGGTAGCGTCCGTATCCAGAGACCCGGGGGAGGAACCGGTTTCAATTATAAAAGAGGCAATAAACACAGCCAACAAAATTTTAATTGAAGAAGCAGCAGAAGATGAGTCGAAACAAGGTATGGGTACGACTCTTGTTGTTGCGACAATTATCGATGGAAAGCTTTATGTTGCCAATGTCGGTGACAGCCGGCTTTATATTGTAAATGACAATATCCGTCAGGTGACCAGAGATCATTCACTGGTAGCGGAGATGGTAAGGCTGGGCGAAGTTGATGTGGCGGCGGCCAGGGAGCATCCGGATAAAAACATCATTACCCGGGCAATTGGTGCGAAAGAAAATGTAGAAGCAGATTTCTTTGAAGTGGAATTACAGGAAGGTGACCGCATTGTAATCTGCACCGATGGTCTGACCAATATGGTGGAGGATGAAGTGATCCGCAATATTGTTTCCTGTGATATTTCGATAGAAGAAAAGACAGAACTACTGGTAAAGACTGCCAACCAGAACGGAGGCAGGGACAACATTACAGTAATGATTATAGAACCATTTATGTATGAGGTGAAAGCATGTTAACAGTTGGTACGTATTTAGCAGATAGATATGAAATTGTAAGTAAGATCGGTGCAGGCGGAATGTCCGATGTATACAAGGCAAAAGATCATGTGCTGGGACGATTTGTCGCAATCAAAGTATTGCGCACAGAATTTTCCGAAGACCGCACATTTGTAGCAAAATTCCGTACAGAAGCACAGTCCGCAGCAGGACTTGAGCATCCGAATATTGTAAATATATATGACGTAGGAAGCGAAGAGGGCCTTTATTTCATCGTTATGGAGTATGTAGAGGGCATCACACTTAAGACTTATATAGAAAAAAAGGGCCAGTTATCCTTTAAAGAATCCGTAAGTATTGCCATTCAGGTGGCACGTGGAATCGAGGCGGCCCACAACAAGCAGATTACCCATCGTGATATAAAGCCGCAGAATATTATTATTTCTACGGAAGGAAAAGTAAAGGTTACCGATTTTGGTATTGCCAGGGCAGCATCTTCCAATACGATCAGTTCTGATGTCATGGGATCCGTTCATTATTCTTCTCCAGAGCAGGCAAGAAATGGATTTGTGGATGGAAGAAGTGATATCTATTCGCTTGGTATTGTCATGTATGAGATGGTAACCGGACGTGTTCCGTTTGACGGAGATACGACGGTAGCAGTTGCCATCCAGCATCTGCAGGAGGAGATTACACCTCCGAGCACATATGCCCCAAATCTTCCAATCAGTTTAGAGAAGATTATTTTAAAATGTACACAGAAGAATCCGGACCGCCGTTATCAGACAATCGAGGATTTACTGGCAGATCTGCGAAAGTCACTGGTGAAACCAAATGAAGATTTCGTTGTGATTGCTCCGCTTGTGGACAATGGAAAGACAAAAGTTATCAGCCAGGATGAAATCAAGCAGATTAAGGAACAGAGAGCAGTAGAGGCTCCGACAGAACCTGTTCAGACGGAAACAATTCCTCCTTATAACGAAGAACCGGAAACAGAAGATGAGGATGATATTGAGGACGATGCAGAAGAATCCGGACTGAATCCGAAGCTGGATAAAGCAATGACGATTATGGGCATTGTTGCATTAGCTGTTATTGTAATTGTAATTATTTATCTGATCGTAGGTGCAATGAAACTGATCAATCCGGGTAAATCGAACGAGTCACAGACAACCCAGACAGAAACACAGACAGAAAGCCAGACGGATTCTCAGGATACAGAGAAGATGATCGCCGTAGAGAATGTATGCGGACAGACAAAGGAAGAAGCACAGCAGACACTTGAGGCACAGGGACTGTATATGTTTGAAGCTGCACAGCAGAAGTCTGATCAGCCGGCAGGAACCATTCTCGAGCAGGATCCGGTAGGAGGTTCCCAGGTACTTGAAGGATCAACAGTCAATGTGATTGTTGCGGGAGATCAGAATGTAGATTATACAGATGACAACAAAGACTCTGAGACTGAAAAAGTAGTTGTACCAAGTGTGAAAGGATATTTGGAAAAAGATGCAGTCAATGCATTGAATAATGCCGGACTGAAAGTGGTAAAGAATTATCAATACAGCGACAGTGTGGATGCAGGAAAAGTTATTTCCCAGACACCGGCAGGCGGCAGCAGTGTGGACAGTGGCACGACGGTAACAATCGTTGTCAGCCAGGGACAGAAGTCTGTGAATGTATCATCCGTATTAGGAGATACAAAAGATAAGGCAAGCAACAAGCTGACAGGAGCAGGATTGAAAGTTGCAGTAAAGGAAGCATACAGTGATTCTGTTGAGGCAGGAAAAGTCATTTCCCAGAGTATTGCCGGTGGAAAGACAGTTCCGGCAGGAACGACTGTGACGATTACCGTCAGCCTTGGACCGGAGCAGGTAAGTTATAGTTTCTCAAAAACTTATGCAGCACCGGAAGGTGCGGTCAGTGCATCCTACAGCCTGACAGGAAGTGATGGAGTTTCCTACGACGGAGGGGATGAAGATGTATCCGGATCACTGACAATCTCAGCAAGTGATATGGAGTGTGCATCCGGTAAAGTAACGATTACATGGACAATTGAGACGATTGATGATGAAGGGCTTTCCGACACAACAACCAAGACAGAGACACACAGTGTAAAGTTTACAAAACAATAGGTTATATATGCAGGGTAAGATTGTAAAAGGAATTTCCGGTTTCTACTACGTACACGTAGTGGGAACCGGAATTTATGAATGTAAGGCAAAAGGTGTTTTCCGAAACCGCAAGGTAAAACCACTGGTCGGAGACAATGTGGAAATCGTAGTTCTTGATGAGGAGAAACATCTTGGAAATGTAGAGGAGATTCTTCCTCGCAAGAATGAACTGATTCGTCCGGCCGTATCAAATATCGATATGGCATTGGTGATTTTTGCAGCAGCAAAACCAGATCCGAATTTTAATCTGCTGGACCGCTTTTTGTGTATGATGGAATACCAGAAGGTACCTGTTACGATATGCTTTAACAAATGTGATCTGGTATCGGAAGAAGAAAAGGAAAATCTGCAGAAAATTTATGCACCGGCAGGATATGATATTCTTTTTACAAGCGTAAAAACAGGAGAAAATATTGACCGGTTAAAAGCATTGCTTGCAGAAAAAACAACAACAGTGGCCGGACCATCCGGCGTGGGAAAATCCTCACTGGTCAATGAATTGCAGACGGATGTGCGTATGCAGACAGGAGCCATCAGTGACAAGATCGGAAGGGGCAAACATACAACCCGGCATTCCGAGATTATTTCCATTGGGCAGGATACTTATATTATGGATACGCCTGGATTCAGTTCTATGGATCTGCCGGGATTTGAAAAAGAAGATCTATGGACATGCTATCCAGAGTTTGTTCCTTATGAGCCGGAATGCAGATTTATCGGATGCAGTCATATCGGAGAACCGGATTGTGGTGTTAAGAATGCCTTGGCGGAAGGAAAAATCAGTCGGGTGCGGTATGACAATTATGTGATGCTTTATGATGAAATGAAGAATATACGTAAATATTAGGAGGACATCATGAACTGTTTATCACCATCAATTTTATCAGCAGATTTTGCCAATCTTGGAGAGCAGATACAGATACTTGACCAGGCAGGTGCCGGCTATGTGCACATTGATGTTATGGATGGAAGTTTTGTGCCGAGCATTTCGTTTGGATTTCCGATTATGCAGTCTATTCGAGGCTGTACGGAGCGCATGTTTGATGTGCATTTAATGATTGAGGAACCAATTCGATATATTGCGGAGTTTGCAAAAGCAGGAGCGGACATTATTACGGTACATGCAGAGGCTTGCAAACATCTTGATCGTACGATTGAGGTAATTAAGGAGCAGGGACTTTTGGCAGGTGTTGCCCTCAATCCTGCGACACCGGTAGAAATGATCCGTCATGTCTTGCCGAAAGTGGATATGGTACTTATTATGACAGTCAATCCGGGCTTAGGCGGACAGCGGCTGATTCCTTATACGATTGACAAAGTAAGAGAAGTAAAGAAGCTGATAGAGGAACAGGAACTGAAGGTGGATATTGAGGTAGACGGAGGCATCAATCTTTCAAATGTGGAGGAAGTGATGGATGCCGGAGCCAATATTATTGTTGCAGGTTCTGCAATATTCAATGGAAACATTCAGGAAAATGTTGCAAAGTTTCTTGAAGTGATGTAAAAGAAAGTGAAATAGATATGAAGTTTTTGATTGTATCAGGCGGTTCATTAAACAAGGAGTTTGTCACAAAAGTAGTTGGACAAGGCAGATACGACCGTATTCTGGCGGCAGATTCCGGCATGAATGCATTGTATGCTGCGGCCGTTACACCGGATATTATTATCGGCGATTTTGATTCGGCAGATAAAAAAATACTTGCTTTTTTCCAGCAAAATAAAGAAATCGATTTTTGCACCCTGAATCCGGAAAAAGATGATACGGATACGGAGTTCGCCATCCGTGAGAGCATTCGAAGAGGTGCGGATTCCATTACGATTATCGGAGGAACCGGAACCCGTCTGGATCATGTGTTAGGCAATATCAGTCTGCTTGGAATCGGACTCGAAGAAGGTGTACGGATGGAGTTGTTGGATGCGCACAATCGTATTTGTATGATCGATCATTCGGTTACACTTAAGAAAAAAGAGCAGTACGGAAATTATCTGTCACTGATTCCGTATAACGGAAATGTAACCGGAGTTACATTAAAGGGATTGAAGTATCCTCTTCATGATTATACGATGGGAGGTTTTAATTCGCTTGGAATCAGCAATGAGATCGTGGACGATGAAGCTTCGATCGAACTGACATCGGGACAGCTTCTTGTCATCGAATCGCGAGACTGATCAAAAAGATATCATGCTGCATAATGCAGCCAAGAAGGGGATATACAATGATCATTTCTATCATTGAACAAGTCTATTCTTTATTGTGGGGAGATCTGATTACGATTCCGCTGCCCGGAGGAGGCAGTCTTGGAATCTCTTTGTTGGTACTTCTTTTGATTCCGACCGGAATCTATTTCACAATACGAACGAAATTTCTGCCGCTGAGACTTTTTCCGGATATGATAAAGTCTCTTTTGGCGAAAAAAGAACATAAGGACAGCCTGTCCACATTTCAGACACTGATCGTCTCCACCGCTACGCGTGTGGGAATGGGCAATCTTGTCGGAGTGGTTGCGGCAATCTCGGCAGGTGGCGCCGGTGCCGTATTCTGGATGTGGGTAACAGCACTCATCGGATCGTCCACCGCTTTTATCGAGGCGACGCTTGCGCAGCTGCACAAAGAGAAGGATCCGCTCTACGGAGGGTATCGCGGAGGCCCGGCATACTATATCCATCATTATTTCGAGGAAAAATTACATAAGAAAAAGCGTCATGTGCTGATCTCGGTGTTATTTGCAATCTCGGGACTCATTTGCTGGTGCGGAATCAGTCAGGTAATCAGTAATTCCGTGTCATCTTCGTTTGAAAATGCATTTCAGATTCCGCCGCTTTATACGACGATCGTTCTTGTGGCGATCGCAGCGGTTATTGTGTTAAGAAAGAATGCTACGATTAAAGTTCTCGATGTTGTTGTACCGATTATGGCAGCGTGCTACTTTTTTATTACGATATATATCATTGTAAGAAATATCGGAGTAATTCCGTCTGTATTTGGGCGGATCTTTGAGGAAGCATTCGGAATCCGTCAGGTGGTATCCGGTGGATTCGGAGCGGTGTTGATGAATGGTGTTAAGCGAGGTCTCTTCTCGAATGAGGCAGGTTCCGGTTCGGCGCCTTGTGCGGCAGCAGCTGCAGAGGGTGATATCCCGGTTCGTGCGGGACTGACACAGGCGCTCGGTGTATTTATTGATACGATCGTGATCTGCAGCTGTACTGCGATGATCATGCTGACTGCGCCGCAGAGTGCAATCGCGGACAAGGCCGGAATGGATCTCCTGCAGTCTGCGATGCATTATCATCTTGGCGAGTTTGGTGTGATATTTATCGCGATCACATTATTCTTATTCAGTTTTTCGACATTCCTCGGAATCTTATTCTATGCTAGAAGCAATGTCGCCTATCTGTTTGGGGACAAATGGATCTGGCAGACATTGTATAAAGTGCTTGCACTTGTGATGCTTTTTGTAGGAGGTATTGCAACCTACACATTTGTGTGGGATCTCGGAGATGTCGGAATCGGACTGATGACGATCTTCAATATCGGCATGCTTTACCTGCTTGGCGGGCAGGCACTTGGGGCATTGCGTGAATATGAACAAAAAACAAAAAAGAAATTAAAATCACTGTATCGTTTGTAGGAAAAAATGTACTTTTTCTTTCGAATGTGTTACACTATATATTGCGTTATTAGGTAGCAATACTTTCAAAGGAGAAATAGATATCATGAAACTCGGAATCGTGGGACTCCCGAACGTGGGAAAAAGTACATTATTTAATTCACTGACAAAGGCAGGTGCGTTATCTGCCAACTATCCATTCGCAACGATCGACCCGAATGTGGGAATCGTATCTGTTCCGGATGACAGAATCGTAAAGCTCGGTGAACTATATCATACAAAGAAAGTTACCCCTGCAACCATCGAATTCGTAGATATTGCAGGACTTGTCAAGGGTGCCAGCAAGGGTGAGGGACTCGGGAACCAGTTCCTTGCAAATATCCGTGAGGTTGATGCGATCGTGCATGTGGTACGTTGCTTCGAGGATACCAATATTATTCACGTAGATGGATCGGTTGATCCGGCGCGTGATATCGAGACGATCAATCTTGAATTGATTTTCTCCGATGTGGAGATCCTTGACCGAAGAATCGCAAAGATTGCGAAGCAGGCAAGAATGGACAAAACACTGGCGAAGGAGCTTGAGCTGGTAGAGGCAATCAAGGCACACCTTGAGGATGGCAAGATGGCAAGAACGTTTGAGGTTCCGGATGATGACGATGCACAGATCTGGTTCAAAGGTTACAATCTTCTGACTGCTAAGCCTACCATTTACGCTGCAAATGTAGCGGAAGAGGATTTGGCTGATGACGGAGCAAGCAATCCGCACGTTGCCAAGGTACGTGAGATGGCAAAGGAAGAGGGCGCGGAAGTATTCGTCATCTGCGCACAGATCGAGCAGGAACTTTCGGAACTTTCGGACGAAGAGAAGAAAGAGTATCTGGATGATCTCGGTGTAGCTTCCAGCGGACTGGATAAGCTTGTTGCTGCAAGTTATAAGTTACTTGGTCTTATCAGTTTCCTGACAGCCGGTGAGGATGAGTGCCGCGCATGGACGATCAAGGAAGGAACCAAGGCTCCACAGGCTGCCGGCAAGATTCATACGGATTTTGAGCGTGGATTCATCAAGGCTGAGGTAGTCAACTATCAGGATCTTCTCGATAACGGAAGCCTTTCCGCTGCGAGAGAAAAAGGCATCGTCGGTATGGAAGGAAAAGATTATGTCGTGAAAGACGGAGATGTTATTCTTTTCCGTTTCAATGTATGATATAGTACAAACATTCAAAGTCAGTCAAATGTGAGGAATGATGGAAACTATGAGAATAAAAGCATTGGTGGGTGATCATCAATGCTTTTTTCGCAGACGAAGGTGGAGTATATGGCAGAGCAGCATTACCAGCACGAAGTTATCGTGACAGACAAAGGCTTTCCGTTCAAACTGTTTCTGTTTGAGGGATACAACGGAAAATATATCAGAGAGAAGCATTGGCACCGGGCCATTGAAATCTTCGTGGTGCAGGAAGGGGAACTGGACTTTCTGCTTAATGCGACGCACTATCATCTGGCGGAGGGACAGTTTATTATTGTAAACAGCAACGAGGTGCATGCGATTCATGCAAACAAGCCGAATCACACGATCGTACTGCAGATTCCGCTGAATCAGTTTGCGTCGTATTTCACGGGGGAGCAGTTTATCTGGTTTTCGCACAGTGAGCGTGCGTATGATGAGCAGGTGGCATGTCTGATCTTTCGTATGTACGAAGTGTACCGGGCACAGGCAGATGGATATGATTTTGAAATCTTAAGCATGTTCTATCAACTGCTACATATTCTGGTGAAAAAATACCGGAAGCTGGATGTGCAGGATGACTTGATCAAAAGCAATATGCAGTTGAACCGGCTGGGGGTGATCACATCCTATCTCAAGGATCACTATACGGAGGATATCTCACTTGAAAAACTGGCAGGGATCTTCGGGTATTCGCCGTCCTATCTGTCGAAAATGTTTGCGCGCTATGCGGGTATCAATTACAAGGATTATCTGCAGAGCATTCGGTTGGAGCATGCAATCAGAGACCTGGAGAATACGGACAAGCAGATCGTGGATATTGCGTTGGAGCATGGATTTGCAAACAGTAAGGCGTTTACCAATCTGTTTCGCAAACGGTATGGAATGGTGACAAGTGAATATCGCAAACTGCTTGTTAGGACAAAAAAGTGACATTGGAAAGACAAAGAAAGACTCGTATCCGTGGTTGCCGAACTGATATACTCAAGAAAAAATGAGTATTGGGAGGTAATCATGGAGATTTTTTCTGTTAATGATGAAAAATTCCGTAAATACGGTAAGGTTTGGAATAACATCGAATGCACAAAACTGATAAAGGGGATGGAGCACACACCGCTTCCGGAGGATGTTATTTATGTGCCATCAGTCGAGGAGCTTGAAGCGGTTCCGGAAGCAAAGACATTCAGCGAGCGTGTCTTTGGCGGACTTCCAATCCAGATTGGTTACTGCAACGGAAACAATCACAAGTTAAACGCGGTAGAATATCATAGAAATTCCGAAATCAACATTGCGGTAACGGATATGATCCTTTTATTGGGATGGCTGCCGGATGTAACGGATGAATTTACTTATGATACAGCAAAAATCGAGGCTTTTAAGGTTCCGGCAGGAACGGTCGTTGAAATGTATGAGACGACACTTCATTATGCACCGTGCAACGCAGCAGACGGTGGATTTAAGTGTGTTGTGATCTTGCCGAAGGGTACAAACACACCGATTGATTTTACCCTTGCAGCAGATGGTGAGGACAAACTTATGACCGCGAAAAACAAGTGGCTGATCGCACATGAGGAGGCTGCCATCAAGGGTGCATTTAATGGATTAAGAGGAGAGAATATATCACTTTAACCGTGCTTGCGGATGCGATTGCTTGTCCTTTGACAGAAAAAAAGCTATAATAAAAGAAAGCTTTTGAGGAGAAGGTAGAGTTATATGAAAAAGAAAATCGTATCAACTTTAGTTGTGATTGGATTGCTTATTGTACTTGGGGGATACAGTTACAACGTTCAATATAGGCAGAAACCGGAAATTAAACATTTTACCGCTTTTTTCAGTGTTACGGGCAGACCACTGGGAATGCAGAACGATATAAAGGAAATCATTGCTGACGAGATCGGAGCAGACTGCGAGGAGAACTGGCTGGTTGGACAATCCAAGGAAGAGGTGCTCAATTCGTACATTGCTTCGGGAGAATATCCGGATTTTATTCTTGGAGAGAAAGCATTACTGGAGGCAGATGCTTTGATCCCGATTGATGAATACTGGGATGATTATCCGAATCTCAGAAATTATCTTTCCGATGAGCAATGGGAGCACTTCCGGCAGGAAGACGGACATATTTACTGGATTCCACCGTTTTGTGTGTCTCAGGGAGAGAATGTTGAAGTGACGCATACGGGCGAGGCATTCTGGATACAGACGCGCGTTTTAAAATGGGCCGGATATCCGAAGATTACAACGGTGGATGAATATTTTGATCTGATCGAAGCTTATGTGCAGGCAAATCCGGTCATGCCGGACGGGACAAAAAATGTTCCGTTTACCGTGTTGTGCGATGACTGGAGATTCTTCTGTCTGGAGAATGTGCCGCAGTTTCTGGATGGATATCCCAATGACGGAAGTTGTATGGTTGATCCCGGGAATGATCAGGTCATTGATTATAATACGACGGAGACTGCCAGACGGTATTTTCAGAAGCTGAACGAAGAGTACCACAAGGGTATTTTTGATCCGCAGTCGTTCACCAGTACATACGAAGAATATCTGGATAAATTAGGAACCGGTGCTGTTCTCGGAATGGTTGACCAATGGTGGCAGTTCTATTACAATCTGGCAGAGCCTTATGAGACAAACGGACTGAGTGATCTGGGGTGCGATTATGTTCCGCTTCCGATTACAATGGACAAAGGTACGTCAAACCAGTGGCATACAAGCCGGAATGCAGAGATGGATACATCGAGCGGACTTTCGATTACCACATCCTGTGAAGATGTGCAGGGGGCACTTCAGTTTGTAAATGATCTGCTGGATTCCGATATTACGAAGCTTCGATTCTGGGGAGAAAAAGACCTGGACTATTCGGTGGACGAAAACGGTATGTTCTATATGAATAGTGAACAGGGAAAACGTCACGGAGACAGCGTGCTGAATGAATCTCATTTTTGTCCCTATTCGTATTTTCCACGAGTAGAAGGTCTGCTTGACGACGGAATCAATGCATTTTCGATGGAGTATCAGTCGGCGGAGTTTATGAAAAGCCTAAAGCCTGACATACGGGAGTGCTTTGAAGCGTATGATGTACAAAACTATGTCGAGCTGCTGGGAACAAATGAAGCGCCCGGCGCATGGTATCCGATGTATTCGTATACACAGTCTTTGTCATCAAAATCCAAAGGCGGCATGATTCGTGATGAAATAGACGCGGTCAAGAGAAGCTGGTTACCGCAGGTGATCATGAGCGATGACTTTGCATCGACATGGGATGCATATATGGCTGCATATCAGGAATGCAATCCACAGGACTATTTCGATATCCTGCAGAGGCATGTGGATCAGATTCTTCAATAATACGACAATTATGTGATATAAGTGATAGAAATAAAATCCTCATTCATAGTGCGATATTTTTGATCGTACACGGATGGGGATTTTTATTTACGCTGAGCAATGAAAGGACAGGCAGATGGGGAGAAGTAAATGGAAGTGTTGAAATTGTATATTCATGTGAATGGCTGCGAGAAGGTGGAATCTGAATGCGCTACCGTACAGATGATTTCGTTTGACGGAAGGTGCGATGGAGATTATTTCAGAGGAGAGATCCTTCCGGGCGGTGTGGATACGCAGATTTATTATAAGGATCAGCCATCAAAATTATCGGCTCGTTATCTAGTGCAGGGAATAGATCATACGGGGCGCGGATGCCGGATATATATCGAAAATAATGGAATCATGTATGCCGGTGAGACGATTACCAGACCGGTCATCTATACGGACAGTATTGCACTGAAATGGATGGAAACGGCATCTATGTATGGAACCCTTACGGTTGTGGAAGGACAGCCGGTAATCACGATTTATACGGATAAGAATAAAAATAGTGGAAAAGGGGGAAAAGGGAGCGCAACATGAAATTTATCATAGAACAGAGTGCGTATTCCGGGGTTTTGAAGATCACAGGAAAAGTTGCACATGACATGGAACTTGTGACCGGCACGCTGCCGGAAATCAGTGTTGTCGAAACGATCGATCATGAAGAGGTAAGAAGCAGTGCAGCCCGTGAACTGACGATCATTGTCACAACGATGGAGCATAGCAGGTGGCTGGATGCACAGAAAAATATCCCGACGGATGTGTTAAAAGGAAAACGGGAGTGCTACGGATGGTTTTTCCCGGATGATGGCTTGCGGGAGAGACTGCTTGTCATTGTCGGAAGCGATAAGCGGGGAACGATATACGGACTGTTTCATTTGTCGGAGATCTTTGGTGTATCCCCGTTTGTGAACTGGTGCCATGTGGTGCCGGTGCATCGGGATGAAATCCGGCTGAGCACGGATATGGCATGTATCGCAAAAGAACCATCGGTGGAATACAGGGGGTTTTTTATCAATGATGAGTGGCCTGCTTTCGGCACTTGGAGTGAGTACCATTTCGGAGGACCGAATGCGAAGGCATACGAGCCGATCTTTGAACTGCTTCTTCGCCTGAAAGGAAATTATCTCTGGCCGGCGATGTGGAGTGCACGGTTTGAGGATGACGGCCCGGGACTTCTGAACGCAGAACTTGCGGATGAGTACGGTGTGATCATGGGAATGTCGCATCATGAGCCGTGTCTGCGGCAGGGTGAGGAATACAAATATCTGCGCGGAAAAGACAGTATTTACGGAGATGCGTGGAATTTCAAGACGAACCGGGAAGGAATCATAAGATTCTGGGAAGATGGTCTGAAGCGGAGCGGTAAATTTGAGAATGTGATCACGGTTGGTATGCGTGGAGAAGCGGACACCGCGATCATGGGAAAAGGGGCAACGCTTGCGGATAATATTGAACTGCTCAGGGACGTGCTCAGAACGCAGCGAAAGCTGATCCGGGAGAATGTCAATGAAGATCTGTCGAAAGTTCCGAGAATGATCGCTTTGTACAAGGAGGTGGAGGCTTTCTTCTACGGGGATGAGACGACGCAGGGGTTGATCGGATCCAAGGAGCTTTATGATGTGATCCTGATGCTTTGCGATGACAATTACGGAAACTTAAGAACGCTTCCGACGGAGGAGATGCGTAAGCATCCGGGCGGATACGGTATGTATTATCATTTCGATTATCATGGGTGGCCGACCTCCTATGAGTGGATCAACAGTTCCTATCTTCCGAAAATCTGGGAACAGATGACGCAGGCATATGATTTCGGAGTACAAAAACTCTGGATCGTCAATGTGGGAGACATCGCAACGCAGGAATTTCCGTTATCGTTTTTTATGGACCTGGCGTATGATTTTGAGCGTTGGGGAACGACTGCACCAAATACGACGGATGCCTATACCAGACTGTGGGTAAAGCGGCAATTTGGCAGGCTGTCGGAAGTGCAGCAGGCGCAGATTGCGGATATCCTGACGGATTATACAAGGATGATACACAAGTGCAGACCGGAGGCGTTAAGACCGGAAACCTATCATGCAGCAAATTATCGTGAAGGCTCACGGGTGCTTGCGGAGGTCGGGCGGGTGATGCAGACCGCACAGGATTTGTACGATGAGCTGGAGCGTGATGCGCCCGAAATACTTCCCGCTTATGTTGCGCTCGTCTGGTATCCGGCAATGGGAACGATGAATGTGCTGAAGCTTCAGCTGTTGTCAGGAATGAATCATTATCTGGCAGAAATCGGTGCACTCAGTGCCAATGATTATGCGAAAGAGGCAAAGGCATGTCTGGATGCAGACCAAAAGATCATAGAGCAGTATCATCGGTCGGATGATGCGCGCTGGTACGGAATGGGACTGTCGCAGCATATCGGGTTTACGAATTGGAATGAGGATGAGTGTAAGAACCCGCTTCTGATGCAGGTGTTACCGCTGCAAAAGCCGACGATTATAGCGACGGTGGACGGTACTGTGCAGCATGTGGAAGGCAGTCCGTGGCTGAATCAGAGAATGACGATTTCGGATTTTCTGAATCCGGAATGCAGATATGCTTCGATCAGCCTGTACAGCAGAAGCGAACTTCCAGCATCGTTTCGGGTGATCGAAAAGGCCGAATGGATCGTACTGTCCGCAATGGATGGAACGCTTGACGGTGAAGAGCACAAGAGACTCACCATTGATGTCACAGTGGACGAGAGTGCGCTTGCGATGGCACTCACCGATGGAAGAACGCAGGGAATGATCCGGCTGGAATTGCCGGCGGGCATCTGCAAGATCAGCGTGCCGGTCGACCGGTCAAAGTATGAATATGGAAACAATACGTTTGTGGATACACAGGGATGGATCGCAATCGAGGCGGAACATTACAGCAGATGCAAGGACGGTTTTGATCGGGAAGGACAACCGATGCAATGGAAATGTCTTGCCGGCTACGGAAAGACTTTATCTGCGATGAAAGCATTTCCGACGGATTCCTACGCAGATGCAGAGAATGGGGCACCGTATATCGAATACAGCATCGTGACAAAGCAGGCGGGGGATTATGAAGCAAAATTCTATATGCAGCCGTCGAATCCTGTGACAACAGAGAACCGATTGCAGTATGCAGTGTCCGTGAACGATGTTCAAATGCAGATTTTGGATGCCGTTACGGATGATTTTAAGATCGGAGATCATCAGCCTGTGTGGGCGCGCGGTGTGCTGGATCAGATCCGGTGCCAGAGTGTACCGGTGCAGCTGGAACAGGGAATCAATACGATCAGGGTCTATCCGGTCACGCCGGGCTTTGTGCTCGAGAAGATCGTGATCTATCCCCATGGAAACAAACCGGCAGAAGCCTATCTTGGACCGACAGAAACGTATCGGTGCAGGAGAAAACATTAAGTAACAAAAATCATTGTTAATAGTGATTAAATATGTTAAAATATACCCATGGAGAATATTGTTATGAACACATCTAATAACACTAATTACAAACCAAAAGATTTTGCTGAATTATTGGGTGTCTCAGTCAAAACG